>ERZ1046740.399-NODE-399-length-37029-cov-5.870422_pt1 | contig 37029 bp, 38 predicted proteins | sample MGYA00383093_ERZ1046740 | MGnify/ENA primary metagenome ERZ1046740 (study PRJEB29581, sample SAMEA5548363) | metagenome | biome: marine; feature: coastal; material: water | depth 25 m | study: Short-term variability in the microbial, nano- and picoplankton... | reverse complement strand
AAAGTGCCGACGGTCCGAAGACCGCCGGCAAAGACTTAAGTATCCAGATTAGCCAAGGAAGATCGCGAAGAAGACGATCGCTTCAGCGAAAGCCATTGCGATAATGGACTGAACAAGCACCTTAGTCGCTGCTTCTGGGTTACGGCCTACAGATTCGCAAGCTTTGAGACCAATGAGGCCAATGCCGACAGGAACCGCAAGGGCTGCTGCTGCTACGTGAATCTTACCTGTGATTTCTGCGAGGATATCGAACATAATATGTATCGTTGAGTTTTGTATTTAGTGTTTTCTGCGTCGTCCACGAATTGCTACATGGTCCCGAACACGGAAAGGGATTTAAAAGTTTAGTGTGCCTCTTCGTCGTGGTTGGTCATCAGGCCGATGTAAATCGCGACGAGCAGTGTGAAGATGAGTGCCTGTACCACACCGACCAACACTTCATAAAAGTAGAAAGGAATCGGCACGATGTAAGGTGCCATACCAGTCATGCTGGTCAGAAGATTCTCACCACCGAAGACGTTCCCGAACAGACGGAAGGAAAGGGAAACCGGACGAAAGGCGATAGAGACCACTTCAATCACACCGACCATCAGGAAGATTGGTGCGAGCAAAAGATAGATCGCCTTGGGTGTTTCTGTCTTGTCTGCCTTGTTACCAAAGAGCTCCCAGATGAAGAACTTAGGACCAGCAACCTTAAGACTGATTAGCAACCATGCGATCATCGCAACCAGCGCCATACCGAAAGTCGAATTCAAGTCAGCATTGGCCGGACGCATCCAGTAGGTCAAGTGACCGTGTTCCACATGGCCGAACACGCCGACACCCGGAATAAGGCCACTCCAGTTATGGATCAGAATGTAGATGAACAAACCGATCAGCAGCGGGAATGTCATCGGAAAGGCCTTCTTACCAACGATTGGCTCTAGCAAACCACGCAAGCCATCGATCAAGCTCTCAACAACCGCCTGCCCTTTACTGGGAATCAACTGCGGCGAACCAACTGCCCAGCGGATAAACAAAATGAATACGATCGAAATCGCCCATGTTGTTACAATCGAATTCGTCAGTGGTAGACCAAAGATCTCCGTCAAGTTATACGGAGACGGGCTAACGCCATCACCTGCAGCATGCAGCGATGTCACTGTTCCGGAAAGGAAGAGAAAGGTTGGTAGTAGTTTGTTCACGAAGAACGGAAAGGAGAGTCGGTTTGTGGCGAGGAACCACGGGAAAGGCGAACTTGATGCAGGGGCAATCTTGTCGCGTCAACATCCGAATGTTTTTTTTTCAATCACGACATTAGTAACACTTATAGAGCCGATCAGTTTCACGCGTTTCATCTAAACTTGCACCGTGCTGCGGATGGCACAGACTTTCAAAATCCAAGAGTAATTCGTATGACCGGACCGACCAATTTAACAGACCGCATCTCTCACCTTCGTGATCGCAAAGGAGGGTCCGAGATCGTCAACGGCAATCGCCCGACAGGCGAGCCGCCGTCATCGCCCCGCAAAACAAGTCGCGAGCGCAAATTCGCCACGGACTACTTCATGCTCTTTGCCTACGCATTGTTGGGCATCGCTATCGTCTGCCAGCTCGTTCTGATCGTGTGGCTGGATATTATATAAGGCAGGAAACTAGAACTGCCCTGCCCCCTCAGAGCGAATCCAGAAGAGGCGAGCCGCGGCAAAGCGGCACTTCACGAAGAGCGGCCACGAAGCGCCCTTATACACGCCTCGCAACCACAGAGTGGTAACCGTCCATCATTTCCTGGAAATACGTTTCCATCTCATGCGGCCACTCCGCGGCGGAATCAATCTCCCACTCTGGATGCGCCTCCAGGTGCTCCACGGTCCACTCATAGTAAGGTAGATCGTCCGAGCGGAAGCAAAAGCGTCCGCCTTGATCCGTGCGTCGCGCCACTTCATCCAGAAAAGCGGTCTGTACCATACGTCGGCGATGATGCTTCGCCTTGGGCCATGGATCCGGAAATAGAAGAACCGTCATATCGAAGCGCATACGCTCCGGCAGCACTTCGAGGAATTCACCGAGTTCGGCCTTAAAAAAGTGAAGGTTTTCCAGTTGGCGCTTCTCACGCTTATCCAAACCTTTCCGAATGCGCCATGAAATCAGGTCGATCCCCACGCATGTTTGCTCCGGATGCGTCTCCGCATAGCTCGTCAACCAATGCCCATGACCACAACCGGCTTCGAATAAAATACGATCCACCCCCTCAAACGCAGCCGCACACTCCCCCTGTAAGGCGGCCTTGCGTTGCTTTTGCTTTTCCAGTTCGCGGGCATGTGCTGGTGTAATTTCCATCATGCGGCCGTTTATGAACTGTCGCACTTGCCGAGGTCAAGGCAGTTGCACACCACATGTGCCACTCACACAGCATTCTGTCCGTCCAAAGCACCCTGCGTTGCGCTATTTTCACTCGTCGACTGCACATAAGGCAGACTGAAATGAATCGCAGTGCCTTTGCCGGGCTCACTTTCCGCGGAAACACTGCCTCCATGCTGCAGTACGATATGCTTCATAATACTCAGCCCAAGGCCGGTGCCTCCACTTTCACGCGAACGTCCCTTATCCGCACGGTAAAAGCGCTCGAAAATATGCGGCACATCCTTCTCCGGAATCCCGGGCCCATCATCCGCAACCGTACACTCGACCAAATGACTACCTTCATCATAACGAGCGCTTAAAGTCAGGCGGGTGAAATCGGGCGCATAGCGGAATACATTCTCCACCAAATTATCCACCACTTGATGGATACGGAAGCGATCGAAGGCGAACTCCCCTACCCTAGCATCAAAATCCAATACCACCGCTTGCGCCTCCGGATTCAACCGCGAACGGTAGTTCTCCAGAGTTTCCTCAAACAGCAGTTTTAACGACTGCACCGACGGCGCGATCTGCTCCGGCTTGGATTCCAGCCGTGAAAGCACCAACAGATCCTCAACCAAGACATGAAGCCGCTGCGCATTATTCACAATCTTATCGAGAAAGCGTGCCCGCGTCTCGACTGGTAAAGTCGCGTTATCCTCCACCAAGGTCTCCGCAAAGCCCTTGATAATGGTCAGCGGCGTACGCAGTTCATGCGAAACATTGGCAACAAAATCGCGCCGCACCATCTCCAGGCTCTTCAACCGTGTAATGTCGTGCAAAACCAACAAAGTCGAAACCGACCGCGCCCCGGAAACACCACGCACCTCCGCACAGGTGGCCTCAAACCAGAGCAACTCGTCCTGGTGCTCCACACTGACCTGTTGAAGCTGTAAGCTTTTATCGTCATGGTAAGCATCGAGGAACTCCAGCAAGCTAGACGAGCGTAACGCGGACTCCAAGCGCCTACCCTTGAGTATCCGCCCTCGCTGGAACAAGCGCTGAGCGGATTCATTCACAAATTCGATCACATGCTGATCATTAAAAATAATCACCGCTTCCTGAATCGAGCCCAAGGTCGCTTCCAGCTGATTGTAATCGCCCGTTTCCGAGTCAGCATGATGCCGATAGCGATCAATCAGGTCATTCGTTTCCCGTACGAGACTCTCAAAACCGAGTCGTTTCAACGCCGCCGAGGATTCATGTACCAACAAACGACGGTTCAGCCGCACCGCATCCTCCAACTCACGCACAAAACGACGCGTCTTGGAAACGTGCAACCAAAGCGCGGCCAAAGCGGCAATCAGCAATAGACTTAGAAAAATAACCATTAAATATCGACCGCACGGTAGCCCACTCCGCGAACCGTCTCAATCAAATGCGCATAGCGACCTAATTTTTCTCGAACGCGACGCACATGCGTATCCACCGTTCGCGTTTCGATATCGGTATCATAATTCCAAACATTGACCAACAGATGCTCGCGTGACTGCACACGCCCCTTGCGCTCCATCAAAAGTTTGAGCAAACGAAACTCGGTTGCCGTCAGCACGACCTCTGCCCCATCCACCAGCACCTGATGTAACTCTTCATCAATCACAACACCACTAATTTCAATACGTAGCGATCGCACGGCTTCTACCGGCTTGGCATTCCGATTCAAAATATTGCTCACCCTCAATAGTAACTCCTTGGCATTGAACGGCTTAGAGATGTAATCGCCCGCCCCCGACTCCAATCCTTTGACCCGATCGTCCACTTCACCACGCGCGGTCAGAAATACAATCGGCACTTCTTTCAACGTTGGATCGGCGCGCGCAATGCGACAGAGTTGCAATCCGCTCAATTCAGGCATCATTATATCAAAGATCATCAGATCCGGCTGAAAATCCCGCGCGCAGCCGACAAATAACAGCGGATCATTCAAGACCTCACAACGATACCCCTCTTGTTCCAATTTATACTTCAGCAATTCGGTGACATCTGGTTCGTCATCAACGACTAAAATACGATGGGCTTTAACGGTGCTCATGTTTTGGGAAGTGTTTTATAACATTGTAACTATCGAACCGGACTTTCGAGAAGAATAATGACTTCTTTGCCCCGACTCATTCGAACCTAAAACTTACACAAGCACTTATTCGTCAACACTTAAAGCCAAAGCTGGAGCGGACTGCGATTATTTTACCCGAGCGCCACAGGATCGTCACCCAAATATTACAATCGACCCGCAAGCGTTGACTGAAAACCACAAGTGTTCAAACAGCACCTAAGTCTTTTTCTTCGAACTGCGCGCCTCCAGATGCACCATCAGAATACTGATATCCGCTGGGTTCACTCCGCTGATCCGGTTTGCCTGCCCCAACGTGCACGGCGCAATGCGAGCCAGTTTATCGGCACTTTCACCGCGCAAGCCTTTGACTGCGGCATAGTCAAAGCCATCGGGAATACGAATATGGTCGATGTGCCGCATCTTTTCGATCTGCTTCACCTCGCGCTCCAAATAACCCTTAAAAACGACCCGGTAATGCACCTCGTCACGCACTTCGCGCGGCTCCGCCTTCAACTCGTCCGGGAAGTCCTCCTGAGACCGACTACGGCGAAGATGCTCCGCATGGGTACTCCCCTCGGTACGCTCCTTTTCCAAACGACCGATCCAGGTCTGAATCTTTGCCGCCTTTTCGCCAATCCGTGCCAAACGCGCCGAATCGATCAAATTCAAACGTTTCGCATGGTCATACAAGCGCAACTCCGCACTGGGATGGTTGAACAACAAACGATGCTCCGCGCGGCTCGAAAACATCCGATATGGCTCATTCGTGCCTTTCGTCACCAAGTCGTCGATCAACACACCAATATAGCACTCATGCCGCTCCAAAATCAACGGCTCCCCTCCCCTTAACTTTTGAACCGCATTCACCCCGGCGACCAGCCCCTGGCCCGCGGCCTCTTCATAGCCCGAGGTGCCGTTAATCTGACCGGCAAAGAACAGATTCTCCACCTTCTTGGATTCCAGCGTCGGGAATAGCTGCGTGGGCGGGGCAAAATCGTACTCCACCGCATACGCGGGACGCAACATGTGCACATTCTCCAACCCATCAATACTGCGGAGCATGTCCAACTGCACCTCGAACGGCAAACTCGTCGACAGCCCATTGATATACCATTCATTGGTATTCCGCCCTTCCGGCTCAAGAAACAGCATATGCCGGTCTTTATCCGCAAAACGCACAAACTTATCCTCGATACTCGGACAATACCGCGGTCCCGCCCCGGAGATCTCACCCGAGTACATGGCGGAGAGATGCAGATTATCCTTCACCACGCGCTGGGTCGATCCACCCGTATAAGTCATCCAACAAGAGACTTGGTCCTCTCCGGGCGCCCAGCCGAGTTTCTCCTGCCCGGAATGTTCCACGTGGAACAAATCCTCTCCTGCGCGCGTGTCGTAGAACGCAAATAATGTGGGCACATCATCGCCCTTTTGCTCCTCGAGTTCGGAAAAATCAATACTACTCCCTAAAATACGCGCCGGCGTGCCGGTCTTGAGCCGCTCCAGTTCGATGCCAGCCTCCAGAAACGAGCCCGAGAGTCCATTGGCGGAGAAATCCCCCATGCGACCACCCTCGTTCTTATTCTTCCCGACGTGCATCAGGCCGCGCAGAAAAGTTCCCGTGGTCACAATGACGGTCTTCGCGTAGAAATCCACATCAAGGTTCGTCTCCACACCAACCACCCGGCCATCCTTATATATCAGGCCCTGCACCATTGCCTGGAACAGATTCAAATTATCCTGCAACTCCAGAACATGCTTCATCCGGTACTGGTACGCCTTTTTATCGCACTGCGCGCGCGGAGCCTGCACCGCCGGACCCTTCGACGCATTCAGTAAACGAAACTGGATCGCTGTGGTATCGGTATTAACCGCCATTTCACCACCCAGCGCGTCAATCTCGCGCACCATGTGGCCCTTCGCCTGCCCGCCAATCGCCGGATTGCAGCTCATCTGGGCAATGGTATCCAAATTCCCGGTCAACATCAGCACATCCGCACCCAAGCGCGCGGCCGCCAATGCAGCTTCGCAACCGGCATGCCCGGCGCCGCAAACAATCACATCGTAGGGCCGGTCCGGCCCGAATTTCAGTCCACCACTCATTTTCCGATACAAAATTGTTTAAACAGGCTGTCCAGCATACGCTCATTATCGACCTTACCGACCACTTTACCGATCGATTCCACCGCATCGCGCAAATCAGCGGCGATCAGCTCGGAAAGCTCATCGTCTTTCATCTTTTGCGCGGCCAACTCCAGCGCGTCACGGGCCTCGCCGAGTGCGCTCGCGTGACGTGCATTCACAACGACACCATCCGTCGTGCTGGGCTGCTGCAGATTGGACTCGATCGAATCAATCCAAAGCTGCCGAAACTCCTGCACACCGTTGTGCGCTTGCAGGGAAATACGGGCATGCTTAAATGCGCTCATAAATTCGCCGTGCTGCGATGCATCCGGCAGGTCGATTTTGTTTTCAATCACGATCGTATTCTCCGCGGTCATACGACTCAGCAACGAATCCGGCAGAGTAGGGGAGGGGGACGCCGCATCCAAGACCAGCAGGAAGAAATCCGCGGTTTCAGCCTGCTCTATCGTGTGGTTGATCCCGATTTGCTCAATCGCATCGCCCGCCTCGTGCAAGCCCGCCGTATCCAAAATTTCAATACGCCAGGGGCCGATCATCAGGAAGGCTGAAATATAATCGCGCGTCGTACCCGGAATATCACTTACAATGGAGCGATCTGAACCGGTCAGTGTATTGATCAAACTACTTTTCCCCACATTGGGCTCACCAATAATAAGCGTCTTAATACCCTCGTGCAATATGGACGTATAGTGCTGTGTATCAATAAGATCCACAACCTCAGAAATCAATCTTCGCAGATCCGAAGCGGGCCCCACCTGATCCTCTTTTGGCAAATCTTCCTCCGGAAAATCAATATAGGCTTCCAAATGTGCCATTACGCTCAGTAAGCGCTCAGTGAGCTCACTCATTTTCCGGCCGACGGAGCCATGCAACTGACGCTGTGCCACTTCAATACTTCGATCGGATCGGGCACGAATCAGATCCGAAACTGCCTCAGCCTGACTCAAATCCATTTTACCATTTAGAAATGCCGTGCGGGTAAATTCACCTGGCTCGGCAGGGCGACAGCCACGAGCTAAAAGATCTTCCATAATCTTTTGGACGATCAAAGGGTTTCCATGCGGAGCGATTTCGAGCATCGCTTCACCGGTAAACGACTTGCCCAGTTCGAAATAGGTAAGCACACAATCATCCAGTACCTTGCCGTTGACATCTATGTAATTTCCAAAATGGGCATAGCGCGGACGAAGTACTTTTTCGCGACCAAGCACCTGCGCCGAGAGTTCCGGGCACGCGGGTCCACTCAAACGAATGAGCGCGATGGCCGATTCGCCGGCCGGAGTTGAAAGAGCAACTATTGTATCGGTAGCTGGCATAGAGCCGCTAAATTCGTCACATCCAGCGCGGCGTCAAGTGCACATCTAAAGGCCTTCAAATGAGAACCTACGAAAGCAGCTGTGGAGTGGGGGCCTCATACTCTAAAATGGAGCCGTCTAAAGGGCTCAAAAATGTGGCAAAATACCCCGCCAAGGCCGATCAACACTACACTTTATGAGGATTTCACAATGTATAGATTTTGAAGACTCTCAGCACACGAATCACAACGATGAAAATACCAGAACCTATTGATAAATAGAACTTTAACGGGTTACTAGAAAATCCATGCCCACATTGACAAATAAGAGTCCCTCAAACGCATCAATCGTAAAACCATTGAAGGCTAAAACCGATAAACCATCGTTTGACCAAACACGTAAGCGGTTTCCCAATCCGACTCACCCCTCAATCGCTTGGACTGCAGCATACAATAAAACTGAAACTTCGTCCGTTCATTTAGGGAAAAAGTCAAATTGAGGGGCTTGAACCGATTTTCATAAAATCGATCTGTTTCACAATTATAGATTAACTCCGTGTCCATGCCGACACCGATAAGTGGGCCACAGTCATCCAACTTTCGGCTTAAGGAAAAACGGTGACGAGTAATCCAACAATTATCCCGCGATTCAATCGCGCGATAGCCTAGTAGATGACGCATCGAGAAACTGAACTTCTCATTCAGTTGCCAGTGAGGCGACGCATGAAGCCAAAAGATGTGTAGCCGTGTATAATTATCGCCGGCTTCACCACGAACATCCTCAAGTAAGTACGAAGCACCTATATCCAGATTCGGATGTAGCTTATATTCCACCGTCGGAGTCACTAACCAAGTGCCCAAAAACTTACTATCGTCGTAAAGCCGGGTTTGAGCGGCTGCCTTGACTCGCCAGTTGTCACCATCGTGAAACGTAACTCCCAGCGTCTGCCAACTACGATTGTCCCCCTCGAATTCAGCGATGAGGCGCGTAGGACACAGCTCCACTAATGCGAAAATCGCTAGAATTAAAGTGCATCGTGCAAAATGGCGGGAATTGGACATCCGTGAAGAAAAAGCCCATCACCGCACAAGCGACAACCATAACTAATAGCCTAACTTTATATTATTAGTACAGCTACTCCGAAAAGTAAGCCCTTTCGAGCCATCCCACGCCGCCAGAAGGGGCGTCAATCGGCGCCTTAGCCTTCTTCGGATTCACCAGGTCCTGTCAGTGACTCGCCGCCACGCACATGAACTTTGCCCATGATCAACTGAGTCAATTCTGCGGCAAGTTCTGCATTGTCCTTAAGGTGTTGCTTCGCCGCCTCACGCCCCTGGCCGATCATTTCACCCTTGTAGGAGATCCATGAGCCCTTCTTATCCAACATCTTATGCTCCACGCCCAAATCAACCAGAGAACCTGAATGAGAGATGCCTTCATTATACATGATGTCGAACTCGGTCTCCGTAAATGGGGGAGCGACCTTGTTCTTAACCATCTTAATACGAGTGCGGTTCCCTACAACTTTGCCTGCGGATTCTTTGATCTGACCGATACGACGAATATCCATACGGACCGAGGAAAAGAACTTCAACGCACGACCACCGGGTTGTGTTTCCGGGCTGCCAAACATCACTCCAATTTTTTCGCGGATCTGATTCGTAAAGAGCACAACGCACTGCGACTTGCTGATCGCGGCCGTGAGACGGCGCATCGCTTGGCTCATCATACGCGCTTGTAGGCCAACCGTCGTATCTCCCATCTGCCCATCAAGCTCGTTTTTAGAAACAAGCGCGGCGACGGAATCGATCACGATGATATCGACCGCACCGGAACGGATCAGGGTTTCGGTAATGTTGAGCGCATCTTCACCGCTTTCAGGCTGCGAGACCATCAAGTTCTCCAGATCCACACCGACAACCTTTGCATAGCGGGGGTCGAGTGCATGCTCGACGTCGATAAAGACCGCATTCCCGCCTTGCTTTTGAGCTTGGGCGATAATGCTCAAACAAAATGTCGTCTTACCCGAGCTTTCCGGCCCGTAGATTTCACAAATACGTCCGCGCGGGAGACCGCCGATGCCAAGCGCGAGGTCGATCGCAATCGAACCAGTCGATATCACATCGATCTCCATCTTGGTCGCTTCACCCAAGCGCATGATCGCGCCATTGCCAAATTGCTTGTTAATCCCGGAGATGGCCAGATCGAGGTTCTTGCGGTCCGCTTCAGGGTTACGTTCAGTCTTTTTAATTTGTGCTTTTACGGCCATATCAGTAATGAGTTAGAGGTTACTTGTTGATTAAGAATCAGATTGAGCACAGCTTTGAGCATGGCAAGTTTAAATGATAATTTGTTCACTACATTAGTGAACTACACGATTCCGCACGAATTCCGCGGTTGCCTGCAAACGCAATGGGGACCGATGACAGCGGACTTCACCGGGAAGGGCTTGGCCGAGTTGTCTTTTGATGTTGCCGCCGGTGCTGAGCGATCCCACGACAGTGTCTTCCGCACTAAGTTTTTAAGCTGGTTAAGAGGGTTTCAGAAATTGCCCGCCGAAGAACAATGGAGCTACTTGGCGCCAAAGGGCAGCGACTTTCAGAAATCCGTTTGGCGGGCCCTGATTGATGTCCCGTTCGGGAAGCAAGTGAGTTACCAAGACAACGCTAAAAGTATCGGCAAGCCGAACGCCAGCCGCGCGGTCGGCTCAGCCATCGGAGCCAACCCAATCGCGCTGTTGATTCCATGCCACCGCGTCGTCCCATGCTCTGGCGGAACCGGAAACTATCGCTGGGGCCCGAATCGGAAGCGCGCACTACTTGACGCCGAACGTACAGACGGTTCTGATCTCTATCAACTATTTCAATAAGATGTCCATAAGTACAAACGCCCCGAAACCCCACGTGCCCGACGGTGTGCGCTATGCCCGCTGGGCCGGCCATGCACTCGGATCCGTCTTGATCTGTATAGGTATCGTATCCGCACTGCGAGGGCTTGAGGGCTCTTTCGAAATCTTTAAAGCAATCTATTTCATCCTATATGGCATCGTGCTCAATCTGCCATTTTCACGTATACCCGAAGCCCGCTGGAAAGGGTCCTTCGCTCTGCTTACACTCTGCTCGGCGGCCTTCGTCTTTGTCATGGTCGTGTCCGTCATGTTTAGCTACATGGCCGCTGCCGATCGCGGCGAACGACTTGGTGTTCCGGGGCTGGAAGGCTCTCTCATTTTTCTCGCACTGCTACAAGTTCCCGCTGTCCTCTTTCAACGTAAGCCCGACCTCCTCGATTAAATGGCCGCACACTACAAGCACGTCATCTGGGATTGGAATGGGACGCTACTCAATGACACCTGGCTCTGCGTGGAAGTGCTGAACGGCCTGCTGGCACGGCGGGGACGGGGAGCGATATCAGAAGAGGACTATCGACGTAACTTCGGTTTTCCAGTCGTTCATTTCTATGATTACCTCGGCTTTGATACAGACATCGACAGCTTCGATCAGATCAGCCGTGAATTTATAAGTGACTACGAGGCGCGCTGGTTTCAAGAATGCGCACTCCACCCCGAAGCCGAGGAAGTTTTGACCGATCTAGCCGGACTCGGGCTGACACACTCAGTGCTGTCTGCGGCGAAACAAGAAGCACTCGACTCGGGCATCCAGCACTTCGGCATACGAGAGCACTTCATGGGTTTGGTCGGCACCGACAACATCTACGCCGAAGGTAAAGTGGCACAGGGCCGTCGCTGGATCGAGCAACTGAGCTGGACGCCGGAAGAAGTGGTGCTCATTGGTGATACCTTGCACGACTTCGAAGTCGCCGAAGCCATCGGTACTCGCTGCATTCTCATGGCACACGGACATCACACTCCCGAACGTCTTGCCGAAACCGGCGTTCCGGTCGTTCACTCTCTCCGTGAACTGGTACAGTTACTCAAGGCGATCTGAATAATAAGCACTGGACAAAGAATTCAATTGCCTCAAATCAGTTAAGAAACTGCTTTATGCCACTTATTGAATAACGGCGATCAAGACTGCCGATTCAAACCAATCACACTTACATCGGAAAATTCAACCGACACTCTCGACCGCGTCTTTGACGAACCCCATGCCGGGCGTTCTCCGCGAAAAGAGCCACTTTATACATTCTATGGACATCGCAATTGTCACTGGAGCTGAAACTCCGCTCGGACTTCGACTGATCGAAGACCTTATCCGCCAAGGATGCCGCGTACACGGCATCGGAAACAACTTTTCCAACGTCACCTTCGCAGATTCACATTTTGTCGCACACGCGATCGATCTCAGCGACCTCGAAGCCGTCGCCCGCACAACAGAGGAAATCCTGGAAAAGGAAAAGGCCCTCCACATCCTCATTCACGCGATTGATGTGACACCCGGTGCGCCTTTTGAAAAACTGCCCGTCGGTAACCTCGAAGCTATTCTCAAAGTCGGCCTGCTCGGACCGATCATGCTCACACGTCTGGCACTGCCCAACTTGCTCCGTTTCCGCGGTCAATTGATCAACATCATTCCCGCCAACAAAAGCGGCCATGTTGCCAGTGCCGTCAACGCCCTCATCGAAGGCGGTCTGCGAGAAATGAACACCGCGCTGTTCGACCAAGCCCGCGACGCCGGACTGAGCGTGACGAACCTCATCCTCCGCCAAAACACGGCGGCCGATGACACTGCAGAAGCCGAAAAACAGATTCAGACCCGAATCGATCCGGAACACGTCGCGCGCACGGTCGAGCGCCTGCTCGATCCAAACGAGCCCAACGTCCCCAACGAAATCACCCTTTACCCGCGCCTCAGTGCCACCGCCGAATCCGCGCTACCTGAAACCGCGTTGCCGATCGACCCTTACAGTACGGTCGTGCTTCCACCGAAGGAATACTTCCCACCCAAACAGGAAGCCATTCCCACCAGAGAACCGGATCAAATCGAGCGCACCATTCCCTACACCGACGAGGAAATGGAAGAGAAAATCGCCTCTGCAATCGAAGACTACGAAGCCCATCCGGAGCGCTACGAAGAACCGCAAAAGCGTAAAAAGAAACGCCGTGAGCGTGAATCAAAGCCAGAGCGGTCCGAGCCTCGCACTCAGCCAGACGACTCTGAATCCGCTGCCTCCAAACAACACGATGACGAAAGTTCCGAACAGTCCGACCAAACCAAGCGACGGCGTGGACGGCGTCGTGGTGGACGCAATCGTAACCGTAATCAACAAGACGAGAACGGCCCCAACGAACGCTCTGACTCTTCCCCGGAAGAGCCGCGCCAAAGCAGGTCCCATAAGAAAGAACGTCGCGAAGACGGCGCACGCCGTGGCCAAAAGCGCGGCGAGCCGACACAAGGCAACCTTGTTGCAGAAAAAGATCCATTGTCCCGTAAAGGTGACAAAAACCCCGGCTCTGAGCCGCAAAGCGAAACGAAACCGGAAAAAGCCTCAAGACCCGGTCGTAATCGCAGTCGGAAAGCAGTCGCGCATCCGGATAAAAAATACGCGGATTACGATCAGCAAAGTGCCGCCATCCCTGAACGAGCTAAAGCAACGCCTGATCAACCCAAATCAGACACATTCCTACCGGGTGAGGTAAAAATCGAGCCGAAGAAGGCCCCCTCCACAGCAGTGGCAAAGGCGAAGAAAGCACCGGCAGCTAAGCCCAAACAACTTGAACTGGTCCCTGAAACCAAACCTATGAAGAAAAAAGCAGTGAAGAAAGCCGCCAAAAAGGCGACCAAGAAAGCTGCTACTAAAAAAGCTCCGGTTAAAAAGGTGCCTGCCAAAAAGGCGGCAAAGAAGGTCGCGGCCAAGAAAGCGGTTAAAAAATCCGCCGCCAAAAAGGCGGTCAAGAGGACGAAGACAGCAGAGTAGGGAAGGGACACCCGCCACTACCACTCAAAACCCAGCGCGTTGAGAAATGCGCTGGCGATGATGTTGTGGCCCAGCTGATTTGGATGCACACGGTCACCACATAGTAACTGAGTCGGATTATACAGCAACCACGCATCAAAAGCCGCTTGAACATCCACAAAGCGCAAGCCATTGCGTTCAGCTACGGACTTTGCCGCAGCTCCGTAACGGTCCATCATGGCACGCATCGGATCTTCCTTATTTGTTTCAAGAAAGAACGGCGACATCACAATCATGCCTTCAACAGTCAGCAAACTGCGTTGAATCAACACCTCCAATTTCTCGGTATACGCCTCAAGGGAAACCTGCTCAGACAGCGGGTTATCAAACTGGCGCCAAACATCGTTGATCCCGATCATCACTGAGACCCAGTCAGGCTGGTGCGCCAACACGTCCTGATCCCAGCGCCCCTCGAGGTCAGTCACGCGGTTCCCCGAGATGCCGGTGTTCACAAAACGTATCCGCGCCTGCGGATGGTGCGCCCCCAACAAAGCCTGCACTTGAGCGACATAACCCGCTCCAAGATCAATCCCGCCACTTTCACGATCGCGGCCACAATCGGTAATGGAATCTCCAACAAAAAGTAGGGTAGTGGGTTTCTTGAATAACATCGCTTCTCAAAGAACTTGTGAACTGATACGAATTCAAGGCATTCTCACATTTACTTTGATTGACTCACGGGCCAGTTCCCGTCCTCGATGCGCGTGGCCGGAAAACGCCGGAAGGTCGAGTCGGTCATTTCGTAGGCCCACACCTCGCCAAGTGGCTGCCCCTCCGGGCTAAAACAGTCCACTCGTAAGCGAAGGTACTCATTGTGCTCCAAAGGACGGTCGGACATAAAACCTTCCAACACATCTAGCTGGCCGAAATCTGCAAGATTCGGAAAACGCAACACGTAGCCCTGCACCCATGCCTCCCCGCGCAACAAAACACCAGGATACCCCACATGCAGATCATACAGCTCTCCCCGAATCTTTGCCGGCACCACCCTTGAGACCTTGCCCTCACAAAACCGCGGCCAATAGTGGCCTCCAGGTTTCAGTGTGCCGTACACAAAAACAGACTGGTCGCAAAAAGTCATGCAAACGGATGATGCATCAGAAGACTGGAGTCACAAAAAAGAGGCGCTGCCCAAACAACGCCTCTAAAAGATTGAACGGTTGGAAAAATCCTATGCGACGGCATCGAGCCCGACTGCCACACCATGGAGGACCGCCGATATACGAACTGCATCGTGCACGTTTTCCTCAGTTAAGCCGCCTGCCTTGACTGCGGCTTCATGCGCCTTGAGGCACATTTCACAACCAGCCAATGCAGCAGGTCCAATCGAGAAAAGCTCGAAATTCACTGTGGAGGTGGCGACCTGCTTCATACGCATCATACGAAGATTGGCGGCGCGTTGGTTATACGCATCTGAATTCATCAGGTGGCGGAAACGATAATAGATCGTGTTCATCCCCATGATCGAAGCTGCCGCACGCGCGTCTTCCAGTATCGCATCCGAAATCCCCGCAGCCTTGGCATCGGCAACGAGAGCCGCAGTCAACTCGCCATGGCGAATATAGTAAGCTGCAGCCAACGCGGTGCCCAAAGTCTGCTCATGATTGAGGGATTCCCCCCCAAGTACGCGCTTGGCATTAATGCGCAAATCTTTGGCCTCTTCAGGAAGGCGGGCGAGTAGTTCGGATGTTTTTTCCATATTCAAATGGGATTAAATCTTAATCGTTTCGTCCCCCTTGTTCCAGTTACACGGGCAAAGCTCGTCGGACTGAATCGCGTCGAGAATACGGATAATTTCCTTCACATTGCGGCCAACGCTGAGGTTGTTCGCTGCGGCATACTGAACCACACCATGCGGATCGACGATGAAAGTCGCACGTAGGCAGACATTCTCCTCCTGATCCAAGATGCCGAGCTCACGAGCCAGCTTCGGTGCTGCGATTAACGGGAGCTTCAGATCGCGAAGGTCCTCGTGGTCGTTGCGCCATGCCAGGTGGCAAAACTCATTGTCCGCGCTACCCCCGAGAACAACTGTATCGCGGTCGGCGAATTCATCGACATTCTTGCTGAATTCAACGATCTCGGTCGGGCAAATGAAAGTGAAGTCCTTCGGATAGAAGAAGAAGACCTGCCACTTGCCGCCAAAGCTCTCGTTGGTGAACTCTGTAAGGTCGTCATTGGTCAGGCCATCGCAGGCTTTTACTTTAAATTGAGGGAAGGATTCGCCGACTGTGATCATTATGCTGCTTTGTTTTTAGGTTAGTTAAAAAAGAAAGACAGCAGCTTGGAAATGAATAGGGCCCTGTCAAGCAAGGTGAGACCGGCTAGAAAGACTCCTTTCCTGTTTTGAGGGGCCGACCCGACCGTCGTTTATCAGCCGATGCCGCACAACTGCTCCGCGCAGGCAAGCGCATCGTCAAGTGGCCAGGTCGCCTTCAGGTTCTGAGCTTCTGTCATCGCACCGGAATAAAGCAGAAAAATCGCCGTGCCGATCCGCTGCGCGTCTTTTTCCGGCACCAGCGTCTTGCTCAGCTCAATGAAAAACCGGTGCTGCGCCCGCTTGTACTGATCGATCAAATGAATCAGCTCCGCTTCGTTCGCATCGATGCTGGCCGCCGTATTCGCAAACTGGCAGGAACGATAACCATTCGCTTCGACCCAACTACGCATCGAGTAGAAATATTTGCGTAAGCGACGTTCCCGCTCACCCGGCTTTTCCAAAAAGCTCTGATGCATGATCGACATACGCTTGCTCAAGCGCTCCAACCAGGCGCAACCCAGTTTCGCCTTGGAACTGAAATTCTGGTGAAACGCCGACTTCGAGAGACCGCTCGCAGCAATGATTTCTTCCACCGTAACGGCTCCATATCCGCGCAGATGAAAGAGTTCACCAGCCTTAGCCAATATGAGTTCACGAGGGGGCAGTTTTGACATGAATCTCATGACATTCGACTGGCCCGATGGGTCAAGTCCACTCGCCCGAGCGCTGGAATTTTAAATATTTCTGACAGAATCCCGGCATTTGCACCCTAATTCTAGGTTTACAATCCGCTCTGCCTCAACATTCTCCGCACTCCTCATGAACCGGGTCTACATCAAAACCTACGGGTGCCAAATGAACGAACGAGATTCCGAAGCGGTCGCTGCGATGCTTCGGGGGAAGGGCTATGCGCTCGTTGACAACGAGAAAGAGGCCGATGTCGTTCTATTAAACACCTGTAGCGTGCGCGACCAAGCCGAGCAGAAAGCGATCGGTAAGGCCGGGCACTTGGCAAAGCGTAAGCGCAAAGATCCGAACTTCATTCTCGGAGTCATGGGCTGCATGGCACAGAACCGCGGCAGTGCGCTACTCGACAGCTTGCCCGATCTCGACTTGATCGTTGGGACACAGAAATTTCACCGGGTTCCGGATCATTTGAGTCACATGATCGCGACCCTCCAGGGGCAGGGCCCGCGCCCGACTTCGATCGTGGATCTCGCGGAAGAAGCCGATTCGCAAAACACGATTAAGTCTCACACGAGTGACTCTCGCCAAGTGACCGCATTCGTCAGTATCATGCAAGGCTGCAACATGAAGTGCTCCTACTGCATTGTGCCCAAAACACGCGGCGCGGAGCGTGGCCGCCCAATGGACGAAATCATCGACGAAATTAAAGAACTCGCCGCCAACGGTACCCGTGAAGTCACGCTACTTGGACAAATCGTCAACCAATACGGTATCCGTGAGTTTCCATTCGTGGATAAAAAGAGCCCTTTTGTTCAACTACTGGAACACGTCCACGAAATCGAAGGAATCGAGCGCATCCGCTTTACCAGTCCCCACCCGGTCGGCTTTAAGCAAGACCTGATCGATTGCTACGGACGCCTGCCGAAGCTTGTCGAATATATTCACTTTCCGATGCAAAGCGGAAGCAATCGTATCCTCAAGGCCATGCGCCGTCCCTACACGATTGAGAAGTTCAAGCGCATCATCGCTGATTTGAGAAAAGTGCGCCCGGATATGTACATCTCGACCGATATCATCGTCGGCTTTCCGGGCGAAACTGAAGCAGATTTTGAACTGACCCGCCAGGCATTTGAAGAAATCGGCTTTGATATGGCCTATCTCTTCAAATACAGCGTGCGCCCCGGCACGACAGCCGAACCGCTCGGCGATCCGGTCACCAAAGAAAAGAAAGAGGAGCGCAATCAGGTATTACTCGAAATCTTGGGCCGCAGTTCTTTGGCGCGGAATGAAGCGCTGATCGGCAAGGTTGAAGAGGTACTGTTTGAGGGCCCGGCGAAAAAGGGGGAGAATATGTTCCTCGGCCGTACTGCGGGCAATCGAGTGGTGCTGGTCAAAGCCAGCCCGCGCCTGATCGGTCAAATCGTGCCGGTTCGTTTTAATCGAGTGACTGCCAGTACACTGTTCGGCGAACTGGTGCTGGAAGGCGTCGAAGCTGAGATGATTGAAGCGACTGTCCACGTTTAATAAAACGTTTAATTGCGCACGCGTATTGCTCAAGCCGAGCAGCTTCCCTGATCGCCTTGGTGCGCGATATAGACGCCGTCTTTGAACTCGGAAAAATAACAACTCAAACGGGGATGATTGATTGGTTCGCCACTGAAATCATTTTCCAAATTGGATTGAGCGACATAAGTGCTGAGCCCACCGCTATCGTGCACCAAGACATGATACCATGGCTGAGCGCGCGGAGGCTGCGTCTTGTTGGCCAAATACCATTTATCGCCTGCTGCACACTGGGGATCGTAAGCGACGATCACACCGCGGTAGTTATAAAGCTTGTGACGAACGACGACCCCTAAATCAAAATTGACACCGGGTGCATCCCCTCCGTCCAGATCTGTGATCCTGATTAACACACCACATAGGTTAATCGAAACCCCTGATTCCTCAACCTTCCGCCTCAAAAGCATCAAGGATCGATTCAATCGGACGAATCGATTCCGCGGGGAAAAAGCTGTTAATTTTATGGATAACTTGCTGGATGATACCGTCCGGGCAGGACGCGCCGCCGGTTAGCAGAATTCGCCTTGGTTTAGACGTCGCAGCCAAAAACGGGCGCACAACTTCACTCTCTTTCGGAGTTTCGCTCAGATTGTACGGGAAAATATAGTGCCGGATTTGATCCAATGAGAGGATATTCGCCTCGGATTGAATATAATGCGCATTTTCGCCAAAGCGCTCCTCGCACACTCGGTAGAGCTGGAAGGTGTTCGAACTGTTTTTGCCGCCCACGACGAGAGCTGCGTCGATCGATTGCTCCACTGCCTTATTCAAGGCATCCTGGTTGACCTGTGTCGCATAACAAAGCGTATCACCTTTCCCTTTCGACCATAAATGCTCGGCGACTTTATCTTCGCCATAGCGCTCAACCATGAATGCCCGAAGATATTCAATAATATGAAGCGTTTCGTTGCGCAGGAGGGTGGTTTGGTTAACCACTGCCAACTTGTTTAAATCAAGCTCAGGATCGAAACCATCAGAATATAAACCCGTAAAAGACGCCTCAAACAGGCGTTTCTTCTCGGCACCTTCGGCCTTAATCACTTCCGCCAGGAGTTTGGCGTGCTCTATATTGCGAATCATCAAAGCCGGACCGTAGGCCAAGCTATTGGAAAAAGTCGCTTTGGTTTCCTCATGCTCCGACTTGCCGTGAATAAGCACGGTAAAGCCTTCCTGCGCATAACGCCGCGCGGCTTTCCAGACCTTTTCAACCAGCATACAAGTTGCATCGTTCTCCCTGATACTGAGACCACGGCGGAGTAAACGCACTTTATCCTCATTCGTCGCACCAAAAGCCGGAATAATGACAATATCGTCCTCGGTTAATTGATTCCAAAGCGCTTCCGGATCTTCGGAACTGGTGGCAATCCGACCATCCGCGCAAAGCGGTAAACCTTTGTCAGTCTGCAGGTAACGAAGCCCTCGAGCCAATAAGTCTTCATTTACGAACGGATTATGAATCAACTCGCTCAACATGAAAACGTGCTGCTCCGGATTGGAAGCAACCGTTTCGTAAGCGCGCTCGATCGCATTTTGCACCCCCAGGCAAAAACCGAAATGGCTCGGAATCACATAACTCACCGCGCCAAAATCAAGCACCGCCGGTTCGCCTGAAGATTTTTCCTTGGTTCGACGAGCCGCTTTAATCACCCTACAAAGCGCACTTTGATAAAGCGCCGCCGATTGCTCATCGATATAAATGGCACGGTTTCGCTCTTTTGCGGTGCGAAAACGATAGATATATTCATTTTCACTTAGCTCCAGGTAAGGAATTCGAACAAGGTGTGGTTCGATCGCCTCCAACACTTCTGTAAGAATAGGGGAGACGCTCAACTCGCCGCTAGCCACCCCGGCTTCAATCCGATCCAGGCTACGGTAGCAGCCACCAGTCATGCCGCCGCTTTGAATGGCGCAATAAATCGTTGTCGGTTTGCCCGCAATCCTCGCTTCAGTCAGCAAATGAGCTTTTCCGGCAGTTCCGGTCACACTTTCGACCCAATCAGGTGGAATCTCGTGTTGGTTTGTCGCTTCGCAAATACAGGAAGGATCGGCCTGTCCGTCTGCGTTTAGCCGAATTAAAAGTCGGTTGCGCGCATCAAATACGAGTAAAATCAAGGATGTATCTAGAGTCGCCATGTCTTTAAAACTTCGAATTCACGCCTATTTCCAATGAAAAATAATCGGTTTCTCGATTTCAGGACTCAGACTGTGATGCACCGGACAATTTTTGGCCGCGATTTCTACTTTCCACTGTTGATCATCGTCCAACTCAATCGGGAGCCATACCTCGGTTTCCAAACGAGCAATACGGCGCGGCAGATCCGCCGACATCTCTTTGTTCACTTCGATTCGCATACCGTTCAAATCCACTCCCAGCTTTTCCAGCTCCATGCCCACAATGGTCGCAATACAGGAGCCTAGTGCCGAAGCACACAAATCGGTAGGCGAAAAGCTCTCGCCTTTCCCATTATTATCCACCGGTGCGTCCGTATAAAACGTTTTCCCCGACTTTGCATGCTCTAAAATACAGCGTAGAGCACCCTCATAGTTGATTTTAACTTTGACCATTTCCCAGGCAGATTGCCGAACCAGTCCTCAGGGGTCAACTTCACGTAACAACTCAATCAAACGTATTCTGCGATTGCACACAGTCTCATCCTTTCTAATGTGCTGGCTTCTACAAACGGTCAGGATCATCCATCCCCATTATGTTTCAGGTCAATTTCAGCGAACAAAGTATGCACGAGCTCAACAAGCTCGACACGCGCTCACAGATGCTCCTCGTCGAGGTCGTCAGTAATGTAAAGCAAGAGCAGCTCGATCATCCAAATGACGAACTTGGTCGCTTTCATCGAAACGGTAAAACTTACTACCGTGTTCGTGCCGGTGAATTCCGTATTTATTTCGAACAAGATGGGGAAGCACTTTTTGCCCACTACATCCTCCATAAAAATACACTTTCCGATTTTATCTTTCGTTTCAAACTACCTGTAACAGAAGAGTTTATGGTCGAACAACACGATTCTTTTTGGAAATATCTCGAATCCATTCGTCATAAAGAAGACGAGGCTGAATGAAACGTCGCAACTGAATGACAGACTCTCCTCAAAAGCCGCCCGCGCAATATGCTGACTCCGAAGAAGCAAGTCGCATATACTTGCTCCCAAACAGTCTGACAGCAGGTAATCTCTTCTTTGGATTCCTCGCAATCTTGCGCTGTATTCAAGCAAACAACGCGACAGATCCTGAAATCATATCGAGTCATTTCACACATGCGGTCTGGTTTATCCTCCTTGGTGTGATCTGTGATGCCCTGGATGGACGTGTCGCACGACTCGGCGGCCGGGAATCACTCTTCGGTAAAGAATTCGATTCGATCGCCGATATTATTTCCTTCGGTGTCGCGCCGGCGATGATGATGATCTTCCTAATCCTTTCGCCCACCGAGAAATATCCTTTCTTTCTCCAGATTGGCTGGCTGATCGGCTTTGTTTACTTACTTTGCGCCGGCGTCCGACTCGCTCGATTTAATGTCCTGACGCATCCCATGCTCCCGCCTGCAGAACGACTCCGCGGCACGAAGGACTTTTTAGGCCTACCGGTTCCTGCAGCGGCCGGAATGATCGCCTCTTTGGTTCTCGTTTTCAACAGCTTCGAAATCCGTGGACTCGCCCTTCTGATGCCGCCATTGATGCTAGCCATTGCTGTTCTGATGATCAGTAACATCCCATATCCGAGTTTTAAGGACATCGATTGGCAGACCAGCACACGCTTCCACACTTTTATTTATCTTATCTTTGGTCTCGGTATCGCCTTCACCTTTAAGGAGCTCTCCTTTGCTATTATTTTCTTTGGTTACATCGCATATGGGCCAATTCGTCATTTTTACCGCCTATACCGCGCTAAAAAGCATCTAAAGCGCCATAATCCGCAAACCAGTGAATAACTCGTGAACAACTGTGAAGTCTCTGTGAAACAATAAAAACTTCTTCACTTCATTCACCGCTCTACAATTATTTCCACATCCCTGTTCACACCAAAAATCCAACATAAACCATTACAACATAATTACTTGTTGAGTTATTACCCCCCATCCACACACATACTAAGAAGAAGAGATTTATATATATAAAAAGAGACTTATATATAAGCATTGCCAGTAACTCCAAAAAACCCGACAAATTCTCACCATGAAGTTCAAGATCAACCAGGATCACTTTAGCAACGGCCTCCAACAAGTTCTTAACGTTGTTGGTTCCCGTGCCACCATGCCAATTCTCAGCAACGTGCTGATCGAAGCAGAGGAGGGTCATATTTCCCTGACCACCACAAATCTCGATCTCGGCATTCGGTGCCGTATCAAAGCAGATGTTTCCGAGCCCGGCGGCATCACGCTTCCTGTCCGTAAACTCGCCACCATCGTTCGTGAGTTGCCACAAAACGAAGTCTTCATTGAAACGGGCGACAACAATCAGGCCAAAATCACTTCCGGCGGTTCCCTATTCAAAATCATGGGGATCAGCACCGAGGAATTTCCTCCGCTGCCATCGTTTGAAAATCGCCATGTCTTCGAGCTTTCTCAGGCAGAGATCGTCAGCATGCTGAAAAGCGTATCCTATGGTCAATCGAACGACGAAAATCGTTACATTCTCAATGGTGTTTATTTCAACTTCGCAGACGAAAAGCTGACTCTGGTCGCTACAGATGGCCGTCGCCTCGCACTGACCGCTCTGGATACCGAAATCAGCGAAGACAACGCCGGCAGCCTCATACTTCCCGCCAAGACCGTCTCTGAGTTGGAGCGTTTGATGGGCAAGGGCGAGAAAGTAAAAATCGCTTTCAATGACCGACAGGCCGCTTTTGAAATCGGTATTGATGATGCAGGCGACACCGGTTTGGTCGATCACCTCTATCTCGTATCAAAGATCGTTGAGGGCAACTACCCTAACTATCGCCAAGTGATTCCCAAGGAAACGGAGCACCGCGTGAAGATCGAACGCGAGCTTATGCTTGAATGTGTACACCGTGCAGCCCTTGTCACCAGTGATAAGAGCAACTCTGTGAAGCTCAAGGTTAGCAAGAATCTCCTCGAAATTTCCGGTTCCAGCTCCGAATACGGTGAATCACACGAATCGATGGCCATCGCTTATGATGGTCCTGAAGTTCAGGTTGCATTCAACCCACAGTTCCTCATGGAGCCGCTGAAGGCTCTGACTAAGGATGAAGTATTCTTTGAGTTTAAAGACGAGCTCAGCCCCGGTCTTTTTAAGACGCTGGATAACTTCATTTGCGTCATCATGCCCTTACGCTTAAACTAAGCGTAAGGCCCTTGTGGCAAGTGACAGTTTAATATTTCGTAGCCGAGCGAGTGAGCAATTGTCTGCTCGCTCGTTTGTTTTGAAAATAGTCGAAAAATACAAGATGGAACAAGCAGGCTTGTCTCAGTATCTTAGGACATGAAGTTTCATTTTAACGTCTGATTTATAGTTTAACTAAAATGATCGATACGACTACATCGACCCCCGAATGGGTTCTGTTTGGAATTGCTGTTCTGTCCGTTATTTTACCCAGCCTTGGGCTGCGTAAAGGCATACCACTTCTCATTTTAATGGGACGCTGGGTGCGTTGGATGCTCTTTGCCGCACTTTTTGCATTCTTTCTTAAGGCGTTTGAATTTTCCTTTCGACCGGATTGGGTGCATTTCGTTACCGGATTAGCGGTATGGTTTCTACTGGAAACCGGCTATTATTGGATTGCGATCAAAGCCCTCAGTCGCAGTGAACTTCCCTTATTTCCGAGCTTTGAGACAAATAAAGATGGTGATGAGTGGCCCGCAGACAAGCGTTTGATCGAAGTTCGCGAGTGGTTGCGAGAAGAACAATTTAAACGTCTCAGTGCCCTGAAAGCTGAGCTTTTTGAAGACACTTTTCTACGTACATCAATCTATGAGAGTTCCGATAAACTCACCCGTGTTCAAATATTGTTTATTCCAAAACGTAAAGGGGGTGCTACAGCATGCTACACGTTGAGCACCAATGGTAGGAACGAACGCCGACTGATAACCGACAATCTTTTTCTACCCTTTGGTGGTTACTACCCGGAAGGTTGGAACCTTGTGCGCAAGCCATTGATCGGCTCACTAAAACGTCTGCTTAAACTACACCGCCAACGTTTAATTAAAAGCAATCTGGAGCCCGTTGCTTTCGAAGATGAACCGCTGGAAGAACTGAATGATCAGCAGCGAGTCCTCGAACGACTTAATCTTGAAACGGGATTTTTGATTCCACGCCAACATCAGCAAGAAGAAGGTAAAATTTCCTATGACGGGCGCTATCGCCTCTGGAAGGAAATGTGGCTTCTCGCCTATCTCGGAAAGTCGGTTTCGTGAATTTTTCCTGAAATTAGAAGCAATATTCATTTATGTCGCTATCGACACTCTAGAGCTACCTGCTGATATTATAGAATACCGATGAATCAATATATCGTCCTAGTTTTCGATGCACTACTGCATTTGTCTTCGATATTTATTCTTGGTTTTTTGGTTTCAATCGTAGTAAAAATCTTTTCCCGCGGGCATGTGGATTTTCGATTAATTGGCGGGCTCTTCATCGTTTTTGTTTTAAGTGGTGTTAAGTTGTTTTTAGAGCCGCGGATTGGTGGATATCTTCCCGGCGTGACCCCTGATATATTACTCGGGCTCTTGCTCATGTTGATTTTCATCGTCGCGCTCATACTCATTTATTGGCAATATTCAGTTCCTCTTTTTGGGGCTTTGCTCAGTGCAATTGTGGTGGTTGTACTACAGTTTTTCGGGGCCTACGGCGTGCCTAAATTATCACTGCATTTGATGCCGGATGGGCAACGTTTCGCCGAGTACGCTGGGTTTGCTTCGGAACAAACGTCGCAACTAATGGAGCGGGCTAAAAACTTCGAGAATCAGGATGGGCCGACTCTCTGGCAGAAAGCGCTGCATAGTATTACTTTCTTAACTTCGAATGAAGAGAAAGAAATGTTATCAAAAGATTTTGCATCGGGTATCGCAGTCTACAAAGAGCGCAAAGCACTTATGGACAGCATGTCTGCCGATGAGTTGGCAGAATACAGGCAAGCAATGTCCGAATTTTTGGAAGAGCAGGGATTATCTGAAAACCGATACTCATTGAGTAACTTGAAAAATGTGAAGCCTGAAGACTTGGCTAATATGGCTAGTTTTATGAATGAGCTTAATTCTGAATTTGATTTAGAGGCCGAAAAAGACGATACAGAGTTTCCATCTTCCGCAGAATCTTTACGTAAAATAGCCAAGAATATAAATGGGTCCGAACTCTCGGATAATGAGAAGGAAATTTTTGAAAAATTGCTTTCGTTAATCGACCAAGATGATTTCCAAGCTGGACTTGAAGAAGCTAGAGCCGAACTCAAGGCACTGAAGAAGGATTTACCAATCGGACAATTACTCTTTTCAAGTGAGTCGAAAATGGCCACGTCAATTGTTTCGGATGATTCTTTGATGATTGAAATGCAAACTTTAGAAATTACTGAAGAAGTGATTACTGAAGATGAGTTAACCGAGGATGCAGTTAATAAACCAAAACCAGTCGTTGCGCGGGATACCACCGGCTATGTCTCGCACACAATAGAGATCGGTGTTCTACTCCTGCATCCGGATATGAAAGATACTAAACCTTGGCTTGAAGCGGCAGCGGCGATTCCATACCGGGCATGGTTTGTTGGACAGGGAGAAGAAACAGTAACCAAGGTGATTTTCGAAGACTCAGTGCTTAGCCCGGGTGAGGATTGGAAATTTGAATTTAATGGAAATAGTTTCATTTTTCATCTGGATGAGGTCACTGAAAAGGGAATACACCTTTCCGCTATCGAGAGCCAATGATAGCAGAATAGTTTTTCCGAATAAGAGGCGACAAGCATCCCGACATACGCTTAAAAGGGGGCATGAAAAAAACCTTTCCATTGGAAGTTCCAAATAATGCGCCTGAGCGTGTGGTTGAAGCGATCAAATTTGAGCTCCGTAAATATGTAAAGCGAGAGCGCCGCAAGAAGTTGCCTGAAGGAGTGGATTTCTGGGATTTCAACTGTAGGGTTGGGCCTAGCCCGGAAGAGGCTACGGAGCTGCATGTAGAGGAGCTCAATGCTGCGATTGACCATGCTTTGGCTGAAGACTGGGGCTCTGTGTATTTCGAAGTATTGTCGAAACCAGGCATCCGAACTAAGAAAGCAAAAGAGGGCGGGGAAAAAATCTAGTCGCTCGTATCTGTGTAACAAAAAGGGCATCCGCCCTTTGATCCTAAGGGAGCTGTTGCTGAATAAATAAACGAAGGAAGGGGTTGTTAAAGTAGATCGTATTGTGATCTTTAATGAGCACCCACTTGTCGATTAATGCATTCACCGCGCGGCGAATCGACGAACTGGAAGCTTCGATCCGCTGTTGTGATTCACGGGAATACAGGTTGTCCGTTCCGTTGCGAGCGATGTCTTTAAGCACACGTAATTGCAGTGCTGGCAGGTTACCGAGTAGATTGCGGAAACCTTCTATTTCTTGGCCGAAGATCCGTTGATAGGCCATATCCAGCGTCGCGGCATTTAGAGTCGTTCCAGCTTTGCTCGATTGCCATAGGGCAGAGCAGAGTTGCTGAACATCGCCAGTGATTTCAAGTTTGAACACCGCATCCCAAATCTCAGGTTCTAGTTTGCGTTTACCCGAGGTGAATTTCCGGCGAAGGAAGGGCTCAAACGTTGCCCGTTCAATCGATGGCACTTCGATCGCCCGCGCCGATTTATAAAAAGGCGAACCTTCGTCGGCAAAAATACGCTTTAAACCGCTGCGATCGGATCCCGTAAAAATATACGGAAATTTGTGATATTGCACCTTGCTCCGAATCTTTGCCAACAGCACGTCGGCTTCCGGATATTGGAGCACTGATTGAAATTCATCAAAGCAGACCAGCAGTTGATCCGCTTTAAACTCACTTTCTAAAAAGGCAAAAAAATCGTCGATGGTATGTAGCACTAGCTGTGGATCTTCACGACTGAGCCCCAGTGAAAGGGAAGGTGTGCCACTCTGTGGATCCAACTCCATACGCGGGCGCAAGCGCTTCAATGCTTGCATACCCTTTTCCATCAGCCCTTTGCGCTGAGCATTGAAGGCAAATAAAGCATTGGTGCTATATTCTAAGAACATCGCGGCATCCTTAGTGAAAAACAGATCAATGAGCATAAACAGACGCTTTGGGTTCTGTTTCGCTGCGTTCAATACCAGCGAACTCTTACCCACGCGTCGACGCCCATACAGCACAACGTTTTGTCCTGTCTGAATCGCATCATCCAAATCTTCGATCAGCGCATCGCGCGGACAGAAGTTCGCAGATTCGACAACCTTCCCAAAAATAAACGGATTCATATTTAAGAATGTGATCGATTGCGCAAAAATGCGCAACGCAAAAATGCGCAACGCAAAAATGCGCAATCGACAAGTGGTAAACCAAAAAAAGCCCCCCGTTGCCGGGAGGCTTTTTGTAAATTAGAGCGTCATTCGTATTCGAAACACGTATCACGCATCTCGTCTTACATCTCCAACTGCGGGCGGTCTGCCTTGGGCCAGTCGATGTGGTAGAACTTGCCGCGAGGCTCGTCGGTGCGCTCGTAGGTGTGGGCACCGAAGAAATCGCGCTGCGCCTGCAGGAGGTTTTGCGGAAGGCGAGCAGTGCGGTAGCCGTCGTAGTAAGACAGCGCGGAGCTGAAGGTCGGGATGGAGACGCCATGCTGTGCGGCGAGTGCGACAACCTTACGCCAGCTGGCTTGTGCCTTGTTGATCGCACCTGTGAAATAGGGATCGAGCAGCAAGTTCGCGAGTTCCGGATCGCGGGCGAAGGCTTCAGTGATCTTCTGGAGGAAGGCCGCGCGGATGATGCAACCACCGCGGAAGATCTGCGCGATCTCGCCGAAGTTGAGCTCCCAGTTGTATTCCTTTTGTGCTTCACGCATGAGCTGGAAGCCCTGTGCGTAGGAACAGATCTTGGATGCGTAAAGTGCTTCACGGATGGCTTCGACCATCTCGGCCTTGTCGCCGGTGAATTCAACTGGTTCCGGGCCGCTGAGGATTTTGGAAGCTGCGACGCGTTCGTCCTTTACCGCAGAGATGCAACGTGCAAACACGGCCTCCGCAACGGTGGGTGCCGGAGTACCCATGTCGAGTGCGTTGACGGATGTCCACTTGCCGGTACCTTTTTGGCCGGCTGTATCGAGGACGATGTCGACGAAAGGCTTGCCAGTCACAGGGTCGGTTTGCTTGAGAATATCTGCCGTGATTTCGATGAGGAAAGAGTCGAGGTCGCCCTTGTTCCACTCCGCAAAGATGTCGCCCATCTCAGCCGGATTGAGACCCAGCACGTTTTGCATAAGATCGTAGGCTTCGCAAATCATCTGCATGTCGCCGTATTCGATACCGTTGTGCACCATTTTCACATAGTGACCCGCACCGTCCGGGCCGATGTAAGCGGTGCAGCTGAAACCACCTTCAACCGGCTTACCGGCTTCGGCGCCTTCGAGAGGCTTGCCGGTGTCCGGATCGACCTTGGCAGCGATCGCCTTCCAAATTGGCTCAAGGTGAGACCAAGCTTCCTTGCTTCCGCCTGGCATGAGCGAGGGACCGAAACGTGCACCTTCTTCACCACCGGAAACACCGGAACCGATGAAGCGCAGGCCCTTTGCGGTCAGCTCTTTTTCGCGGCGGATGGTATCGTCCCACTTGGCATTGCCACCATCGATGATGATGTCGCCTTCTTCCATGAGTGGCACGAGGCCTTCGATCACCTTGTCAGTGGCCCAGCCGGCTTGCACGAGGATGATGACCTTGCGTGGACGCTTGAGCGATGCGACGAAGCCTTCGAGTGTTTCACAACCTTCGAGACCACCCGGAGTGTTTGGATTTGCCGTAACGAACTCCTCCATTTTGGAAGTGGTCCGGTTGTAAACGGAAATTTTAAAGCCGTGGTCGGCGACGTTGAGGGCCAGATTTTGGCCCATGACTGCGAGGCCGATAAGGCCGATTTCGGATGTTGCTTCTGACATAAGTGCGTCTGGGTTAAAAGATAGTTGAGGAAATTTACTCGGAGTGCTTAAGCAAGGTTAGAGTCGGGCATCCCCCTGAATAATAGTCATGTAAGTGATGAGACGAATTGTAAATGGTCAGTCTAGCAAAATCCAAAGAACGGCTAAAATTGTATAATCGAAATAATATTTATAAAAATACGCAATGAGGCTCGGTAAGCTGCCTTTGTGAAACAGGCATTTTTGCCTGTTCTATCTGGATAGTAGGCTCGGCTTATTTTTGGGTGCATCGTCATTTACAGGGAAAGGAGTGTGGGCAACTCGCCCACGGTATCTACACATTCCATAATGAGGGCGGGTCGCCCTCACTCCTTTCAGGCAGTCGTACAGGACGATTAAATCAGTAGCAGTACCATTAATACCTTTCCCGCTAATCGACGAAGAACCATAAAAAAGCCGCCCGATCGAAATCCGACGGCTTTTGGAAAGTGCTGCTCTTCAGACTAGTAAACGTTGGTCGTTTCCTGGCTGATGATCGGATCGCTGAGGAAGTCGGCGCTGAAGTTCATGATGGCGCGGCCGGGGCCGATGTTGGCACCTTGGGCGGTGATGCTGAGGTTCGTGTCTTTGCCCGGCTCAAGTGTGGTGCGTGGGAAAGTCACGGTCTGCCCCTTGATCGTGCCTTGCGCATCGCCTGCGACAGCGGTCGGCTTGATCGAGTCGTTGAAAGTCACAGTGACAGTACCGCTGACTGGCTCGAATTCACCCTGATTGCGCACTTGAATGGTGTAGGTGGTGGCTTCTTGAACGCGGACCGGGTCCTTGCTATCGGTGATCGATACAGTCACGCCGGGTACTGCCAGCCAGTTGGTAGTCACTGAATCGCTGGCTTGGAGGCCATTGGCAGTCAGGGCTTTGACGGTGTTGGTGGTCTCGCCCTTACGGGTGGCAGCGATTTCTGTGGTGATCAATTGGCTGGAGCCGGCTGGGAGATTCGGGATCATCCAGCCGATCGCATTGCCGCTTACACGGCCACGACCGTTATCAGCAACAGATGAGCCTTTGGGGAGGATATCAGTGATGCGGACGTTTTTCAGGTCGGTGTCACCTGTGTTTTCGATGGTGATATTAAAAGGAACCGGCTTGAAGACATAGGCTTCGGCCGGACCTGTCTTGCGAATGCGGATACCGGACTGAACGACTGTGATTGGAGCGCTGCTCTCGCCGGCAACTGCAGGGCCACCATCGTAGGAAGCGACTGCGTGATTACGGAATTCACCCTGTTTGACCGCTTTAGCACTGTATTCGACGGTGCGGGTCTCGCCCGGTGTGAGTGTGCCAATGTTCTGACGAAGCTCAGTAGTCGCTTCGAAAGCAGCCGGGAGGCTGTCTGTAACGACGACATTCGTTGCGTCAGCGGAACCGCTGTTCGTCACGGTGACCGTCCAAGTGGCGATTTCGCCGAGCTCGATACTGGCAGGTCCTTTTTTGACGACGTCGAGTTTCGGTTGGCCGGAGAAGAGATTCAGGCAGAAGGCATTATCGACCGAAACCGTTGAGCAAATCTGATGATCGCCCTCGGCAGTGGGAGTCACGGTGACGTCGATGTTTTGAGTTTTCCCTTTCTTCATGGAAGGGAAGACCCAGGCGGCTCTGTTGCCTGAAATTGAGGCATTCGGCGTCGCAGATTTAAACTGGATACCCGCTGGTATCGTTTCGGCGATGCGAACGGTGCTGACGTCTTCGAGTGCGGCGATCTGAATGCGATATTTGATGGAGCCGCCGACTGATGCAGACTGGAGAACGGTTTTCGTCACCTTGATCTGGTTTGTCTTTAAAATGACGTCCGACGATTTGCCGGCCGTGCTCCCTGTGGCAGTCGATACGTGCGTATCCGCAGCATGCCACTGTGTTTTGGGAGCAGTCATGCCGCGGTCGGTTCGAGTAGGAGCGGCGGTTTGGCAGCCAGTGACAGCAAGGACAGCAAGGCCGCATGCGAAAGCGAGGAGTGAGGAAACGCGATTCATGCGTCTGTTCTAACGCTTCGATCCGGCATGTAAAGAATTAGAGACGATTCTAGCCTAAAGCCCAAGTGCGAGCAATCCGCCGATTAGTCCGGCAATCCCGCCAAAGATGATATGTCCAACCAGATGGAGCAGGCCTTGTTCCAATGTGGCCTTGCGGTATTCTTCGATCGGGTGGCGTTCACTTGCATAAAACATCAGCGCGTAGCTCGTCACCAAGCCGTGGAAAAAACCGAATCCTATTCCGAGAAAGAGTGCATAAGGAAAGATGAGGGCGCGCATGGCGTGCATGATCAGGAAATACAAGATTCCGAATAGGATACCGGCAAAGCTGTGGATCAGTGTGCCGAGAGTACTGGCGTTTTCGGTGGTGCCTGTGAAGTAACTGCCGAGCGCGCGGACCATATCGACGCGCTTACTGAAAGCCGTACTGACCGTGCGCATGAATAAATTCATCGAAAAGGCACCAATTAAACCGCACACAGCCCCTAAAATGATTACAGTGATAATACTCATAAATTTCCTTAAACGCTATCTTAGCACAACTTATAGGAATTGAAAGCGGAGCGAGTGAAATCCATGAGTGGATGAACGTGAGCCCCACGAAGCGACTTCAGAGCGTCGAACGAAATGGAGGTACTCACTGACCCGAATGGCACTCAGTTAAGGGTTGATGACCCACAGCTGGATGATCCATTTTGTAGGGCTCGAGCTTGCTCGATGCCGCATGGAATCTAGCTTGAGGGCGCGCATGGCGTGTGGCGCTCAGCAAGCTGAGGCCCACGATTCTGATCAAATCTCCTCGTTAAGTGAGTCTCTTTCCTCACAGCTCCCTAAAACAATTCTTTTTGCGGAGCGGGTGGTTGCTCGGGTGCATCCGGTTCGTCATCGTCGTGCAGGTGCCGTGGTGCCTTGCCAACATTCTTCGAGAGCGCGTCTTCGCACTCATTGACGATCGCGCTACAAATCTGCCGCACATGCATGCGTAGCCACTTCGCGGTGGTGCTTTTTTCGGTATAATCGGCCGGACCGTAGGAATGAATACGACCGGCATGGAGCAGGGCATCGTTTTGGGCAAACTCGGCTTCGCTGTCGGGATTAAAGACGGCGTAGGCCTTACCGCCATTGCCTTTGACCACGGAAAAGACGGGCACATCGCTGGGGCCGTCGGCGGTGTAAATCATGCGGTCGATCGGCACGCGGCGGTCGATCCGCGACATCGAGGCGTTGACGTCGATCTGCGCGTTCTTGTTGCTGCCCTTGTTGATCTCGAAGATGAAGCGGGTCTTGATGGTGTTATCGACGATCGAGCCGATTTGGCTGATTTCGAATTCCATGTGCAGTGGCAACTCGTTTTGGCTCGAATAATTCGGTGGCAGCGGTGCTTCGATAAATTCGCAGCCGAAGATGCCGTCCACATGCGGGGCGATCGAGCTGCCGCGAATCATCTCAGCCAGACCGGTGCTGATGATGTAGTGCTCCAGCGTGATGTTGTGCTTGCGGTATTCCGGGCGCGATGTGACGACGGTTTTGAGCTGATCAAACAGATCCGGTAGGCCGGGGTAGAAGAGCAGCTCTTTGCCGAGCTCGCGCAGGCGCTGATTAGTCAGCCCCTTTAGGGGGCCGTTTTTCACGAAGCTAAGCAGATGATTGAGATAAATCGTGTCGCGTGAAACGTGTGCGCCGCGCTGGGCGTAGATTTCCGGTAGCTGGTTGACCTCTTTCCAAAAGGCTTCCTCATCGATTCCGTAAGCCTCAAAGATGGGCGCTTGCATGTAGCCGGGGATCAGAGTCTTGTCGAAATCCCAGATACAGGCGACGATGTTTTGGCGATGGAGGTTTTTTTTCGTCATTGCAGGCAGATCTAGACTGTTGTCAGCTAGTCGCTTTTCTGCAACGCATTAAAGAAATCATCCACTGGTTATATGCATAAAATTCCTGATATCGCTCCTTTCCGTGCCAAGCTTGACGACTTGGACGCGCAAATGGCTGAGCCCAACTTCTATTCTGATCAAAGACGCGCGGCGGAAATCTCCCGTGAACAGCAGCGACTGAGCAGTCTCGTGGAGAAATTCGAAGCCTATCACGCCGCTGAATCGCAGATAAAGGAGAACGAGGAGATGCTCGCCGATGAATCTCTTGAAGCAGAGCTACGCGAGATGGCTCAGGAGGAACTGGAGTCGCTCACTGCGGAGCGTGAAGCCTTGGTCAGCTCGGTCCTGCGTGCGATGATTCCGCCCGACCCAACTGATAGCCGTAACTCGGTGATGGAAATCCGCGGTGGTGCCGGTGGCGACGAGGCCAATATTTTTGCCGGTGATTTATTTCGCATGTACAGTCGCTACGCCGAGTCACGTGGCTGGAAAGTCGAAGTGATGAGCTCGAGCCTCGCCGATGCGGGTGGCTTCAAGGAAATCATTTTCAACATGACCGGTGAGGATGCCTACAAATATTTGAAATTCGAAAGCGGTGTGCACCGCGTGCAACGCGTGCCCGCGACCGAGACACAGGGGCGCATCCACACCTCCACTGCGACCGTAGCCGTGCTTCCGGAGGCGGAGGAGGTCGATATTCAGATCAACCCGCAGGATCTCGATATCTCCACGATGCGCGCATCGGGTGCCGGTGGGCAGCACGTGAATACCACCGACTCGGCCGTGATGATGGTGCACAAACCGACCGGTGTGACTGTGTATTGCGCGGACGAGCGCTCGCAGATTAAGAATCGTGCCAAGGCGTTGACTGTGATGCGCTCCCGCCTATTGAAGGCGAAGGAGGACGAGGAACACGCGAAATACGCCGCCGAGCGCAAGGGCCAGATCGGCACCGGCGACCGCTCCGAACGTATCCGCACTTATAACTATCCGCAAGGTCGTCTCACTGATCACCGTATCGGTTTAAGTCTTTCGCTGGCACCCGTGGTCGATGGTGACCTCAAAGATTTGATCGATGGCTTGCAGAATTTCGATTACGACGCACGTATTGCGAATCTGTTGAAGGCGCAGGAGGTTTGATTGTAGGGGCGTGACTTGACACGCCCGCGTTTAATTCTGATCGGGCACGTCAAGTAGCGCCCCGACGCATTCAATCTATGCTAACCATTCGAGAAATTAAGCAACGCACCGAGACTTTTTTCGAGTCGAAGGGCGTGCCGAATGCGCGGCTCGATACGGACACACTGATCGCACATTCGCTGGGGATAAAACGTCTCGAGTTGTATCTCGATTTGGATCGCCCACTGACGGACGCACAACTCGATGCACTGCGCCCGCTGGTCAAGCGCCGGGCGGATCGCGAGCCCCTGCAATACATCGTCGGCACGGTGGACTTTTGTGATATGGAGTTAAAGGTCGATCCGCGCGCGCTGATTCCGCGTTACGAAACGGAAGAGCTTGTTGAAATCGTTACTGATGCCTTATCCGGAAACCCAAACGCTATTCTGGATTTGGGAACCGGGTCCGGAGCGTTAGCTTTTGCGTTGGCAAATAAATATCCAGAAGCGACTGTCGATGCCATCGATATGAGTGCTGGGGCGCTTTCGCTGGCAAAAGAGAATGCGCAGTCACTCGGGCTTGAGCAACGCGTCACCTTTCATCAGGGCAGTTGGTTTAGTCCTTTGGGACTAGGTGAGCAACGTTATGACTTAATCGTCTCAAATCCGCCGTATTTGACCGAGGAAGAGATGGCCACCGCCGAGCCTGAAGTCGTCGGGCACGAGCCACACAATGCACTGGTTTCCGGATCTGATGGACTCGACGATTTGCGACTCATTTTCAAAGACGCCGCCGAGTTTTTGAAACCCGGTGGGCTGCTCGCATTAGAGACGGGCATCGCTCAAACCGAGGCCTTGGATGCACTCGCCACTGAAGCAGGTTTACAAGGCGAGAGTCTCGAAGATTTGTCGGGGCGCCCGAGGTTCTACTTCGCCCGGAAGGGGTAGTCGTCGCAGCGGCCTGTGTGTGTCGTCGCGAGCGGGTTCACCCCGCGATCCTGTCGCACACCCTACGCCTGTCGCTTAAATGCCACTGCCAGTCCCATGAGTGTCAGGTCTTCGACAAACAAACTTTTCTGCGCCCAGTCTTGGGTCAAATTGGCGATACTGCCGCCGGTGGAGAGCACGACTGGATGAGCTTCGCCGCGGGTTTTGAGTTCGTCGAGGACGCGGTCGAGCAGGGCGTCGACCATTCCGGAAAAGCCGACGGCGACTCCGAGCTTCATCGCGTGCACCGTGGATTTACCGATCGCACCTTCGACGTTGAGCAGGTCGGCTTCGCTGAGTTCGGGGAGCAGTGCGGTCTGTTCGTGTAGATAGCGGGTCATCACGGCGAGGCCGGGGGCGATGATACCGCCTTCGTAGCCTGCGCTGGAAATGATGTCGAAGGTGACGGCCGTGCCCATGTCGAGAATGATGGCGGGCACCCCGTGGTATTCTTGCACGGCGATGGCATTGGCGATGCGGTCCTGCCCAATTTCTTCGGGCTTCGGGTATGCGAGATCAAGTCCGTGGCAGGTTTTGTGCGTGAGGTGAAAGATGGGGAGCTTGAATCGCTGCACACTGGCTTGCAGGTGCTGGTTGATGTCGGGCACGACGGAGCAAAACGATATGCCAGAGACGCCTCCAAGCAGCGGCGCAATGAGTGTGGCAAAGGCTTCGGAAGGCCCATCTCTAAAGCCGACGGTCGGGAAGTGCCCCGTCTGCGTGACGGTTTGGCCGTCTACGATTCCGTAGTGGGAGCTGGTGTTGCCGACGTCGATACTTAGGATTTTCATGAGGAATGAATGTTTACGTCGTCGAGTTCCTTTAGCGGCTCGACCAGAATTGGCTTATGAAATCAAAGAGTGTTGTCGGTTGGCCAGCTAAAGCAAGCCACCTACTTTTTTAATGTTACATCGCCGGCGCGGACGGGGATCGTGCTGCCGTCGGGTTGAGTCAGTAGGAGTGCGCCGGAGGAGTCGATGCCACTGGCGATGCCGGAGATTTCTTTATCACCTTGAAGCGCGGTCACTGGTTTGCTGTTGAGTGAACTCAGCGGAGCCCAGGCCTCGGGCAAGCTTTCTGTAGTGTTACCTTGGATACAGGCATCATAGGCACCTGTGATGGCTTGTAGCACGCTGGCGGTTACTTGGTTAAGCGGGACTTCTTCGCCGTTGACGGCGTAGAGGCTGGTGGCGATTGATCGGAGTTCTTTCGGGAAACTGGTCGGGTTGCTGTTTAAGTTGATTCCGATGCCAAAGACGATGCTGCGCAGGCTGTCCGCATCCATCTTCGCTTCTGTGAGCATGCCGGCAAATTTGCGTCCGTCGCAATGCAGGTCGTTGGGCCATTTGATTTGCAGCGTTGCTTTGGGAATAAACTTTTGCAGTGCGCGGCAAATGTAGATGCCGGCCCACAGTGTGAAGTGTTGTAACTGTTGTGGCGGGATCTTGGGTTCGAACAGAACGGAGATATATAAGTTATCCGCCGATGCACTATACCATTCACGGCCGAGTCGACCACGGCCTTTGGTCTGGCAACTGGATGCAATGGCGAAGGGGCTTTTTCGCCCGTAAGTGATCTGTCGATCCGCCTCGCTGTTGGTGCTGTCGATCACAGGGAAATAGAGCACGTCCATTTCGGCGGACAGTTTTGCCAGATAATAGCGA
>ERZ1046740.398-NODE-398-length-37067-cov-5.291878_pt1 | contig 37067 bp, 39 predicted proteins | sample MGYA00383093_ERZ1046740 | MGnify/ENA primary metagenome ERZ1046740 (study PRJEB29581, sample SAMEA5548363) | metagenome | biome: marine; feature: coastal; material: water | depth 25 m | study: Short-term variability in the microbial, nano- and picoplankton... | reverse complement strand
CCCAGTTCACCAACTTGAAACTCAGGCCCAAAGCGCGCGGGCAGGTCGTTGCCCTGCAAGAACACATGGCGTGTTTCTTCCAAGCCGTTCTCAAGGCTGAAATACGGGTCGTCGAACCGGGTGGACACAGGCACAATGCCGTCGCGCCATTCCAGATTTGCGTGCTGGTCGCTCATGTCGGGATGCCTTAGAAACTCGTAATGACGAGCATTGGTACAAGGTGGATGATTTGGCAATGGTGGATGTGACGGTGATGGGGGCAGGCGCCTTTGGCTTGTCGGTGGCGTGGAGTTGTGCCGCTCAAGGGGCAAAGGTGCGCGTCATAGATCCCAATGGCGTCGGCGCAGGGTCGTCCGGTGGGCTTGTCGGTGCACTGGCACCACACACGCCCGAGCTTTGGGAAGACAAAAAAGAATTTCAATTCCAAAGCCTGATAATGGCTGAAAACTATTGGGCCGAGGTTAAGAAGATCGGCGGGGTGTCACCCGGCTACAGTCGCGTTGGGCGCTTGCAGCCTGTGATGAATGCCCACGGTCTTGAATTGGCCCATATCCGGGTTGAGGCAGCCAAGGAGCTTTGGCAGGGCCAAGCCGAATGGCACGTGATTGATGTGGATGAGGCTGGTGAATGGGCCCCTGTGTCGCCAACAGGATATCTTGTCCACGATACCCTCAGCGCGCGGATGAGCCCGCGTGGTGCAGGTGCCGCTCTTGCGGCAGCGCTGCTGGCCAAAGGCGGAGAGATCGTTTGCGAAGCAGAGCCAGAAGGCAAAGTCGTCTGGGCCACTGGCTGGCAGGGCTTGATCGACCTGTCTGAAGAAATGGGCCGTGAAGTTGGCAATGGTGTCAAAGGCCAATCTGCATTGTTGAAACTTGCACGCCCGAATGCGCCACAGTTGTTCGCTGACGGGGTTCATGCGGTGCCACATGCGGATGGAACTGTGGCAATCGGGTCAACCAGCGAACGCTATTTTGATGATCCGACTACCACTGACGCACAATTGGATACCGTTCTAGAACGCGCTTTTGCGGTTATGCCAGCGCTTCGAGGGGCAGAAGTGATTGAACGTTGGGCGGGCGTGCGCCCACGCGCCAAAACCCGCGCGCCAATGCTGGGTCAGCATCCAACCCGCGATGGTGAGTTCATTGCCAATGGTGGATTTAAGATCGGGTTTGGCATGGCGCCCAAAGCGGGACAGGTCATGGCCGATTTCGTGCTACAAGGCACAGATCGCATTCCAAATGACTTTAAGCCCGAGGCGTCTTTGTAAAGCGGCGGTTTTTATTCGGCCTCGGCAATCATGTTTTGTCGTCCATCTGGCCCGCGCACCCACAATGTACCATCGCCACCCCAGCAAAGTGTTGCGGCCTCAAAGTGCATAAGAGGCGACGTGGCGCGAAACGAAAAACGCCTTAAGGCCCCAATTTCGCGCTCGGCCATGAGCATCAGAATCTGCGCCAACAACGGCCCATGCACCACCAAGCCGTCATACCCTTCGACGTCTTTCGCATAGTCGAGGTCATAGTGAATACGGTGACCATTGAACGTGAGCGCCGAATAGCGGAACAGCAAAGTGCTGTTGAATTCCCGCGTCTCAGCTTGGGTTTCGTCCAGACGCGCCTGAGGTGCCACTGGTTTCTGCGCCTTCGGGTCCGGGTCTTGACGATACACGAGGTCTTGGAATTCGGTGACACATGACTCATCACCTTGAGTGTAGTCGTGGCGCAACTTTACGAAGCCAAGCGGACCAGAGCGCCCTTCTTTGTGGATCGCAGATGCGACCGTCGTTGTTTTTGTTGTTGTAATCCCCGCACGTAAGGGTGCGTGAAACTCAAGCTGTCCACCAGCCCACATACGGCGTGGAAGCCCCATATCAGGGACGATGCCGCCGACCTTAGGGTGCCCATCGCGTCCCAAATGTTCGGGCGGTTGTGCATCCCAAAAATAAAGATAGTGAAAAAAGGGTGGGAGCGCGTCACCTTTGCCAAGGGTTGCGGGCAAATCCAAGGCCGTAAGGCAGGCTGTGGCCCGGGCAGGGTCCATCAGGTCGCTTTGACTGTAGCTATCTAAAGGGGCATCTTGCATGAACCCGAAACTAGGGTCGCAAATTTACAGGAGCAAGACCTTATGACACCAAAAATTTCGGCATTGGATCATCTTGTTCTGACCGTGACCGACATCGACGCGACCATCCCTTTTTATCGTGACGTTTTGGGAATGCAGGCCGAAAAATTTACTCCGGCTGATGGTAGTACGCGTTGGGCGCTGAAATTTGGTGTGCAGAAGATAAACCTGCATGTTTTGGGGAAAGAATTTGAACCGAAGGCGGCGCATGTTCAGCAGGGCTCTGCCGATTTGTGTTTTCTAAGCGATCTACCAATTGCAGATTGGGTGACCCATTTGGAGGCACGCGATGTGGTGGTGGAAGACGGACCTGTCAGGCGCACTGGGGCTACGGGCCCCATCCTGTCGCTATATCTGCGCGACCCCGATGAAAATTTACTTGAAATCAGCAACCGCCTTTAACGGGCCGTTTTGATCGCATTCGCACAACGCAAAAACGCCGCACAGAAACTGCGCGGCGTTGCCGATTTTGTTAGCGGTGTTCGGATTAACCGTTAGGTAGAATAACGATCTCAACGCGGCGGTTTTTGGCTTTGCCTTCTTCATTCAGGTTGGACGCGACCGGTTGATCCTCACCTTTACCAAGGGTTTCGATCCGCTCAAATGCGACCCCGCCATCCATGAGTTTGTCGGCAACAGCATTGGCGCGCCGTTCAGACAATGTTTGATTGTGCTCGGCGGACCCTGAGCTATCTGTGTGGCCGATGACCTGCACCACCGAATCTGGGTATTTTTTGAGGCTGTCGGACACAGCCCCCAAATCATTGGCAAGATCAGGGCGCACAACATAGCTGTCTGAATCAAACACAAGATCTTGTGGCAGGGTGACGATCAATTTTTCGCCTGTGTTCTCAATGGTGACGCCATCATTGTTGACATCATCACGCAATTCCTGCGCCTGCTTATCAAGATCGTTACCGATGAGCGCACCGACACCTGCGCCAATTGCAGCACCAGCTACAACGTTGCCGCCGGCGGCTTTACCAACTCCGGCCCCTAAAATACCTCCGAGTATCGCGCCGCCTTTGGTGTTGCGATACTCATCACGCTGGCTTTCATCGCCGGTGACATATCCGGGGTCCGTACAGGCGCTAAGCGCTGCAAGGGACAATACGAGTAGGGGGAATGTGAAACGTTTCATAACTGCTGCCTCTGGTTCTTCGTGGCCGTTTTTCGACCTTGCGAAGGAATATAGGGTATTCCGGGTCAAGACCCAAACAGTTCGCCTGCTTTTTCGGCGAATTTCGGCCTTTTTGGGCCATTTAACCTTCCGAGCGGGCGGCTTCGCGTGCTAAAATCGCGCGTTTCACGGGCAAACCCCAGTGATATCCCCCCAAAGCCCCTGATTTTCTAAGGGCTCGATGACAAGGGATGAGCCAGCTCACTGGATTGCGCCCAACGGCGGTTCCGACAGCCCGCACCGCGCGCGGCGATCCGATGGATTGGGCGATTTCAGAATATGTGGACACCTGCCCCGAGGGGATGCGCATCAATGCCTCCCAGACCTTTATCTGCAACGGAGATCCCATCATATACACGGGCGTTTTCCCAAGATCGCCATTTTGCTCGTTAAATGCTGCAAGCACCCAAGGACGCAGAAAAACCGGGTCCTCGACAAAAGTGGCAAGGGGCCACCGCGACACAAGATCCTCCAATGCGGGTTCTGTGCCGGTCTCCGCGGCAAAACCGATGCCGCAAATACCCTTATTTGTACCCATCACCAAGGCGAGCCCATAGGGACTGTCAAACCAGCCCCAGAAAATCGTCAATCCTTCGCCCTTGCGCGCATATTCGCCGGGGCTCATGGCCTCCCATCGTAAAAACAAATCGTGCAAACGACCTGATCCAGAAAGGCCGACGCTGTTTGATGTATCCAGCGTTGTGAAGTGATCCCGCAGCAATGCCTTGGCATACCCAAGGGTCAAATATTGTTGCAACTTTTTGGGCGACACGCCGGTCCACTTGGAAAAAAGCCTTTGGAAGTGTGCTGGACTCATGCCCATTGCGCTGGCCAAATCCTCAAGCGTGAGGGTCTCTTCACTGGCGTCAATCAGTTCAATCGCACGGCGCATGACGTGATAGTGATAGCCTTCGGTCATGTCATTCATTGTGCGGCCTCCTTGTCGCTTAGTTTATTGATAACCACAGCACCGAACCAGAGCGACCCGAAAGTTGCGCAAATTGTTGCCCGACCTAACGCAGCTGTGATGACGAACGTCAGCCGAAGCTGATAGGGTAACCTTATGAAATATTTATTTTTACTTTTGTTTGCGGCAACTCCGGTCTTGGCGGAACCGCCCGTGATTGAGGCGGTCAATGCCTCGCAATCCGGTTCCGGATGGCGTTTTGATGTGACGCTTTCGCATCCGGATACCGGTTGGGATCATTATGCTGATGGCTGGCGGGTCGAGACCGCGGCGGGCGAGGTGCTAGGCACCCGTGTGCTGGCCCATCCACATGAAACCGAACAACCGTTTACGCGGTCGTTGTCAGGTGTGGCGTTGCCAGAAGGCATGACAGCCGTGCACATACGGGCGAAATGCAGCGTGGATGGTTGGTCGCAGGACACGGTCCAAGTCAGTTTGAAATGACCCGCCTCTAAAAACATTTTGACGCGCCCGCGGTAATTGGGATTACTGTGCGGATGGATCATAAAGCCTTCCTAAAAACTCTGAGTGCAGAAGACACTGCGCACCTGACACAACGCAGTGACAGCCACGGGTTGCGTCATCTGGCCGGACATATCGCTTTGATACTGGGTGCGGGCATCTGGATTGCGCAAGGCTGGCCTTTGTGGTGGGTCATGTTGGTTTTACAGGGCGTTGCAATTGTTTTTTTGTTTACGTTGGAACACGAGGCAACGCACAAGACACCATTCTCGAGTTAGTCGGTGTATGAATGGGTCGGGCGCGGTGGTGGGCTGCTTATTTTCCTGCCGTTTGAATGGTTTCGATATTTTCATCTGGCGCACCATCGCTTCACCAACATTCCCAACAAAGACCCTGAATTAGCTGGCGATCAAACGCACTATGACGCGTGGCGGCCATTCCTTTGGCATGTATCTGGGCTGCCTTATTGGGGCACGATGCTAAAGCAGATTGTTGTGAATGCCTTGTTGGGTGCAGACGCAGACTACCTGCCAGAACGCGCCAAACCCCGCATTATGCGCGAGGGCCGCTGGGTATTTGTGATCTATGTCTTGGCGATCACAAGCCTGTTCTGGACGTCCCTGTTGGTGTGGGTCTGGATTGTGCCGTTGCTCTTGGGGCAGCCATTTTTGCGGCTGTACCTCATGGCCGAACACGGACGTTGTCCGCAAGTTGCCAATATGCTCGACAATTCACGCACGACTTATACCAATGCGGTGGTGCGCTTTTTGGCTTGGAATATGCCGTATCACACAGAACACCATGTTTATCCGGCCGTGCCCTTTTATCGTCTTCCGGACCTTCATGATGCGATCCGCGAGCACTTGCTTCATGAACAAGATGGATATGCCCGGTTCACCCGCGAAACGGTCACAAAGTTTTAGATACCGCGGTCCGCCCCAAAAGGTTGCCGTTCACCTTGGCAGCGCCCATATAGCGGCCCATGACACAGAACACCGAACAGAACATCAAAACGCCCCGACGACGTTGCGCATGCGCATCGGAAACATCCTTGAACGCAGCATTGTGAGAAACGTCATTCTTGGCGTGATCCTTTTCAATGCGATCGTGCTTGGCCTGGAGACATCCGCAACCGTGATGAGCACCGCCGGCCCGTTGATCCAACTGTTGGATATGCTTTGTTTGATTGTTTTTGTGATTGAAATTGTGGCCAAACTATTTGTCTACAGAAGCGCATTTTGGAGGGACGGTTGGAACATCTTTGATTTCATCATCGTTGCCATTTCGCTGGTTCCAGGCGGACAGGGCTTGTCCGTTTTGCGTGCCATGCGCATCCTGCGTCTTTTGCGGGTGGTTTCGGTGGCCCCATCGCTGCGCCGCGTGATCGAAGGCTTGGTCAATGCGTTGCCGGGTATGGGATCGGTGTTCCTGCTGATGGGCCTAATTTTCTACATTGGCGCGGTGATGGCGACCAAATTGTTTGGCGAAATGTTTCCTCAGTGGTTCGGAACGCTCGGCAGTTCGATGTATTCGCTGTTCCAAATCATGACTTTGGAAAGCTGGTCGATGGGAATTGTGCGCCCCGTGATGGAACAAGAACCCTATGCGTGGGCCTTCTTTGTGCCTTTCATTCTGGCAACGACCTTTATCATTTTGAACCTTGTGGTGGGTTTAGTGGTGAACTCTATGCAAGATGCGCATCATGCCGAGGCAGATGAACGCACCGATACCTATCGAGATGAAGTTCTGGTGCGCTTGGGAGAAATCGAAAACATGTTGAAGGATCGCAGCAAGGACACGCCCACCTAACACATGCCCCTCAGGGGGTTGTCTGTGCGGGTCAGCTTGTGCATTAGAGAGACATGGCCAAGCAACTCGACTATCACACCATTCGCGAGATTTTTACGCGCTTTCAGGCGACCGACGCCGAGCCCAAAGGCGAGTTGGATCATGTGAACGCCTATACGTTGGTGGTGGCCGTGGCGCTCTCGGCACAGGCGACTGATGTGGGTGTAAACCGGGCCACAAAAGATCTGTTCAAGATTGCCGATACACCGCAAAAGATGCTCGATCTGGGCGAAGAGGCGCTGATCGAACACATCAAAACAATTGGCCTATATCGCAACAAGGCCAAGAACGTCATCAAGCTGTCGAAAATCCTTGTTGAGGACTACGACAGTCAGGTGCCAAATTCTCGCGCAGCGTTAGAAAGCCTGCCGGGCGTGGGGCGCAAGACAGCCAACGTTGTTTTGAACATGTGGTGGCAATATCCGGCACAGGCCGTGGACACGCATATCTTTCGTTTTGGCAACCGTTCGGGCGTGTGCCCGGGCAAAGATGTGGTCGCGGTTGAGCGCGCCATCGAAGACAATATTCCCGTGGATTTTCAACACCACGCCCATCACTGGATGATCCTGCACGGACGATACGTCTGTAAAGCGCGCAAGCCCGTTTGTGGCAATTGCCTGATCCGCGACCTTTGTATGTTTGAGGACAAAAACTTATGAGCAAAACTTACCAAGCCGTTGGTATCGGCAACGCCGTTGTGGACGTGATTTCGCAATCGGATGACAGCTTTCTGGACCTGATGGGAATTCAGAAAGGCATCATGCAGCTGGTTGAACGCGAACGCGGTGAAATGCTCTATGGCGCCATGACAAACCGGACGCAGGCCCCCGGTGGCTCAGTGGCAAATACGATTGCAGGCCTTGGTTCGATGGGGCTGACAACTGGCTTTATTGGCCGCGTGCAGGATGACGCGCTGGGCAAATTCTATGTGTCGTCAATGCAGGCCGAAGGCACAGATTTCGTGAACCCTCTGATCACCGGAGGCGATCTGCCTACATCACGCTCGATGATTTTTGTATCCCCCGATGGCGAGCGGTCCATGAATACCTATTTGGGTATTTCGACCGAACTCGGGCCCGATGACGTGTCCGATGACGTCGCAGGTCAGGCGCAGCTTCTGTTCCTTGAGGGCTATCTTTACGACAAACCTAAAGGCAAAGAAGCCTTTGAGACCGCTGCGCGCCTTTGCCGTGAAGGTGGAGGTATGGCGGGGATAGCCCTGTCAGACCCCTTCTGTGTTGAGCGTCACCGCGATGATTTTCGCCGTTTGGTCAAGGAACTCGACTATGTGATCGGAAACGAACACGAATGGCAGTCCTTGTATCAGACCGATCTGTCCTCAGCGCTCGAACAAGCCGCCAAGGATGCGGGCACGGTGGTCTGCACCCGTTCAGGCCATGATGTAGTGTTGGTCCGCGGCGATGAAGAGGCTATCGTTCCCGTGACTGAAATTGTCCCCGTGGATGCCACAGGTGCAGGCGATCAGTTTGCGGCTGGGTTCTTGTATGGTGTTGCAACCGGTCAGCCGCTGGATGTGTCGGGTCGCATGGGCTGTATTGCTGCAACCGAAGTCATCGGTCACTACGGCGCGCGCCCAGAAGCCGACGTCAAAGCAATGTTTCGCAAAGAAGGTCTGATCGGGTAGCACCCCGCGCGGCAAGCAGCTAGGGTGGCTCCGAACAGTTAAATTCGGAGCGCACCATGGCCTTTACGCTTGCCACATGGAACATCAACTCGGTTCGTCTGCGCGAACCTATTTTATTGAAATTGCTGGAAGAAGAGGCGCCGGACGTCCTGTGCCTGCAAGAATGCAAAAGCCCGGTTGAAAAAATTCCAACCGACGGCTTTGCCGCCCTTGGTTATACCCACATGGTGGCGCGTGGTCAGAAAGGCTACAACGGCGTTGCGATCCTGTCGAAAATCCCAATGGTCGAAGCCGCCAGCGAAGATTTTGCTTCGCTCAACCACGCGCGCCATATTGCCGGACGGCTAGAGAACGGCGTGACCGTGCATAATTTCTATGTGCCCGCGGGGGGTGACAAGCCCGACCGTGAGGTGAACGAAAAATTTGGCCAAAAGCTAGATTACCTCACCGAGATGCGGGATTGGTTTCATGCCGAAAAACCTGAAAAATCCATCCTTGTCGGGGACTTGAATATTGCCCCGCGCGAGGATGATGTGTGGGACCACAAAAAGCTGTTGAAAGTTGTATCTCATACGCCGATCGAAGTTGAGAAGCTTGCCGAAACGCAGGATTCTGGAGGTTGGGTCGACATCACCCGGCAGGATATTCCAGAGGGTCAGCTTTTCAGTTGGTGGTCCTATCGTGCCCGTGATTGGGACACAACCGACAAAGGCCGAAGACTGGATCATGTCTGGGCAACACCAGACATTTCAAACGCAGGTCACGGCAGCCGGGTGTTGCGCGCGGCGCGTGGCTGGGAAAAACCATCCGATCATGCGCCAGTGTTTGCGTCTTTTGACTTGTGAGACCTTCGGGTGACAAAAAGAAACCGCTGTTTCGTAAGGTGAACACGCGCACCCATGGCGTCAGCCACGGCTGTGGTCGCTTGCAGGCGCGCGACGAAGGCGCAGCACAGGGGATGCGGCAGGGACTACGCCATGGCCTTGACTACACACCGTTGTACAAATTTCTTTTGTTTCGGGTCGGGCAAATTTGGGACACCGTGTTTTCCGAAGTGGTTGGAAGGGTCGATCAACAAGAGCCTATTTGGCATATCGTGGCGCGGTCCGATCTGGAAAAACACCCCATGGTGCGGGTCGGAGAGTCGTCGTATTTCAGCGGGTTGTTTGTGGATGAGGATGGTGTTTTGGCCAAAGTTGCACCGGAATTAGACGCACAATCACTGCACCTTTTTTGTGCCTGCTGCACGCATACGTTCAACGGAGAGGTCTTTGGATTGCCGTTTGAAGGCCGTTCCGTGCCAAACGACGCATGATTTCTGGTTTTGGACCTTTGAAACCGCTGCCAAGGTCGTCATATAGAGACCAAATGATTTTTCGAGGATAACGAACCATGTTGGAACTTGGACAAGGCAAGGCCCCTGCAGCCGATCTGATCAAAGACGTCAGCGAAGCCACTTTTATGGCCGATGTGGTCGAAGCCTCGCAAACCGTGCCGGTGATTGTTGATTTCTGGGCGCCATGGTGTGGCCCGTGCAAGACGTTGGGCCCTGCGCTCGAAGCTGCGGTAACCGCTGCGGGTGGGGCTGTGAAAATGGCCAAGATCAATGTCGATGAAAACCAAGCCATTGCTGGTCAGTTACAGGTTCAGTCTATTCCGACCGTCTATGCGTTTTGGCAAGGCCAGCCCATTGATGGCTTTCAAGGTGCTTTGCCCCCGAGCGAGATTGACGCCTTTGTAACCAAAGTCGTGACAGCATCTGGTGGGGAGGTTGCAGATCGTGGCCTTGAAGAAGCGGTCGAGGCTGCGGAAGAAATGCTAGAGGGCGGAGACGCGCAATCTGCAGGGGAAACCTTTGCGGCGATCCTAGAACAGGATCAGGAAAACGTGGCTGCCTTCTCAGGCCTGGCACGCGCAAATATTGCGATGGACGCACTGGATCAAGCCGAAGCCGTTTTGAATGGCGTTCCCGCAGACCTGTCCGAAGCGCCAGAAATCGAAGCCGTGCGTGCACAGCTTGAATTGGCACGGCAGGCTGAAAATGCCGGACCTCTGGCAGACCTGACAGCAGCCGTCGAAGCAAACCCAACAGACCACCAAGCGCGCTTTGATCTGGCGCAGGCAATGCACGCGGCGGGTGACGCTGATGGCGCAGTCAATGAACTGCTTGAAGTGTTCCGGCGTGATCGTGAATGGAATGACGGTGCCGCCAAAGCGCAGTTGTTCACCATCTTTGAGTCTCTAAAGCCAAATGACCCAATCGTGTTGAATGGCCGACGCAAGTTGAGTTCGATGATATTTGCCTGATGGCATTTTCACGCTAAGATTAAACACATGTTGAAAGCTGTTGATCTCCCCGATGTGGTGGCTGTGTTCCCTTTGCCGGGTGCTTTGTTACTGCCGCGTTCTCGTCTGCCTCTGCACATTTTTGAGCCGCGCTACCTTGCGATGCTCGAGGATGCGCTAAAGACGCCGGGACGGCTCATTGGCATGGTGCAACCCAATGAGGTTACAGGCCGAGATGGGCCAGGGCTTCATGTGATCGGCTGTGCTGGGCGCATAACGCAATTTTCAGAAACCGAGGATCGTCGGTACATGATCACGCTGACCGGGGTGTCGCGTTTTCGGGTGCTGCAAGAGGTCGAAGGGTTTCAGCCATATCGCCGTTGCCAAGTCAGTTGGGAAGGGTTCGATCGTGACCTTGGCCCGGCGGAAGCGGGCGACACCTATGATCGACCGCAGTTTTTGACGCTTCTAGAGCGGTATTTTAGCGCGATGGACCTGTCGACCGATTGGGATACCTTGAAGCAGGCTGACGATGAGTTGCTGGTAAACTCGCTGTCGATGCTGTTGGACCTGTCTCCGGAAGACAAACAAGCGTTGTTAGAGGCGCCAAGCTTGGCAACGCGCCGTGAAACGCTTATCACGCTGATCGAAATAGCGCTGCGTGGCGGCGTCAAAGAAGGTAATTTGCAATGAACGAGATCGCCTCACAGTTTGACCCTCGTATGCTCGAGGCGTTGGTCTGCCCGCAAACACGTGGCGTCCTAAAATACGACGCGGGTTCGCAGGAACTGATCTCTGCGGGTGCAAAGCTTGCGTTTCCCATTCGCAATGGCATTCCAGTGATGTTGGTGGATGAGGCGCGCGTGATCGACTAAGGGTCATTGCCCTTTCATGTCCAAGATACTTTTCGCAAATGCGGCGCTTAGCGCATCAGGTCCGGCAGCTCACCCGTCAGCCCAGCGGCTTCGCGCATGAACGTGCGTCGCAACGCTGGCGATGAATTGACCAACCCCATGCCAATGTCGCGTCCAAGGCGCAGTATTGGATTATCGTTTGAAAACAGCTTGTTGGTGATGTCCGTTGCGGCCACCAATGTGTGTGTGTCAAAGCGGCGCCATTCTTGATAGCGTTCCAGAACATCGATCGCCGCAATGTCTTCGCCGCGACGTCTGGCTTCGCTGAGTATTTGAACCAATGCGCCCACATCCCGCAATCCGGCATTCAGGCCCTGACCCGCAATCGGGTGCATGCCGTGGGCCGCGTCGCCCACCAAAGCCACATGATCGGCCACGAAATCGTTGGCAACAGTCAGGTTCAGCGGATAGCTGAAACGCCCACCCGCCAAGCTAATTTCACCTAAGAAGTCGCCAAATCGTGGGCGCAACATGGCGATATAGTCTTCATCCGAAAGCGCATTGATACGCTTGGCATTCTCGTCGGTTTCACTCCAAACGATAGAGGACATGTTCCCGGGCAAAGGCAGAATTGCCAATGGACCCGGCGGCATAAAAAACTGATGTGCGATTCCGTTATGCGGTTTCTCGTGCGCAATGGCGCAGACCAGTGCGGTTTGGCCGTACTCCCAGCCCGTGCGCTTGATGCCCGCGCGTTTGGCGACACCACTTTGACGGCCATCACACCCGACAAGCAAACGTGCACGCAAGAATTTGCCCGAGGCCAATGTCACAGTCACCCCGGATGCGTCCACGTCTTGCGCAACCACGCTATCCTCAGTGATCTTGGAAATGCGGCTTTCCGCGCCCAATGCGCTTAGGAAGGCGCGGTACAAAAATCGATCTTCCAGCATGAACCCCATCGGGCCTTCTTCGATCTCAGTATGATCGAAATGCAGAAAGAACGGCGACGGACCTTCACCGGCGCGTCCGTCAGACACCTTGATTTCGTTCATAGGCTGCGCATCTGCCGCCACGCTTTGCCAAACTCCAATGGCATTCAAAAGCCGTTTTGACGCCAAAGCCAACGCATAGCCCCGTCCGTCAAAATTGTCGTCTGCACGGGCCGTTTCGGGGCGCGCGTCGACCATGGTCACGGTAAAATCCGCTTGGGCCAGACCCAAGGCGAGGGCAGGGCCGTTTAGGCCACCACCGGCAATCAGAATGTCGCTGTCATAACTCATAAGCTTCAATATGCGTGCGACTGCGGGATTGTCCATGCTACCCAAGGCCGCTACCGTCTTTTTCAGGGAACATATTTGGGGAGAGCGGCATGTTCGACTGGCTTGAAATGAGCGCGGCAGAGTTGGGACGCGGCATTGGCGATGGGGCAATTGATCCAGTTGCGCTGACACAGGCGTTTCTGGGGGCAATCGACAGTCACGATGCACGGGACCGAATTTACTCGGCCGTGACCCATGACCGCGCAATTGCCGAGGCCGAAGCCGCGGCAGAACGTGCCCGCGCTGGATATCGACTGTCGCCTTTAGATGGCGTGCCGATCAGTTGGAAGGATCTGTTCGATAGTGCCGGAACAGCCACCGAAGCCGGGTCTTTGTTGCTCAAAGACCGGGTGCCGGACCGGGATGCAGAAGTTCTGCAAAATGCCACTGCGCTGGGTCTGGTGTGTTTGGGCAAGACACATATGTCTGAATTTGCGTTTTCCGGTTTAGGGCTGAACCCAATGACGGCCACGCCGCCATGCATCAATGATCCCAAGGCCGTGCCAGGTGGGTCATCTTCTGGGGCTGCAGCCTCTGTGGCTTTTGGTTTGGCGGCTATTGGAATTGGTTCGGATACGGGTGGATCGGTGCGTATTCCGTCCGCATGGAATGATCTTGTGGGCCTGAAAACCACCGCTGGCCGCGTGTCTTGCCAAGGCGTTGTGCCCCTTTGTGAAAAGTTTGACACCGTCGGGCCGCTATGTCGCACAGTTGAAGACACGGCTTTGATGTTGTCGGTCTTAGAAGGTGGGCCCGTCGTTGATCTGAAGGGCGCCAGCCTACAGGGCAAGCGGTTTGCAATTTTGATTACAGACGCGCTTGATGATGTGCGCGAGGCCCCTTTGGCAGGATTTGAACGGGCCGTTGAACGGCTGCGCGATATGGGGGCCGATATTGATATTCTTGAAGCCCCCGAAGTGACCCGCGCCCTACAGATGTCCGGCCCACTGTTCACCGCCGAGGCTTATGGTCAGTGGCGTGATGTGATTGAGGCCGCGCCAGATTTGATGTTTGATCAGGTGCTTGAACGCTTTCGAGCGGGTGCGTCCTTTGATGGGCCGACTTATGTTGCCGCGTGGCACGAGCTTGAGGCGTTGCGAACCCGTTGGCATGCACGTGTGGCTGGTTATGACGCGGTTTTGCTGCCAACCTCGCCAATCTTGCCGCCGGATGCCGCGCGATTGATGACCGATCAAGATTACTATGTGACGGAAAATTTGTTGGCGCTGCGCAATACGCGCATTGGCAATCTGATGGGGGTTTGCGGGATGTCTTTGCCGACCGGCGTGCCAAGTTGCGGGTTGATGATGTTGGGCGCACCAATGGGCGAAGAGCGGCTTTTGCGGGTTGCAGCGGCGGTCGAAGCGGTATTGCGCACGTAAGAGGCTGACTCAAATGCCACAACTGTCGGATTCAACGCCATTTTTCTGGACGTGAGCGCGGCAGTTGGGTAATTTGGGGTCAAACGGGGCAGAATGATCCCGAACCTTGAGGCAGTTGAATATGTTTCCCGAGCGGTTTTCGAACCTTCCGGCCTATGCGTTTCCGCGTTTGCGCGCGCTGTTGGATCACCATCAGCCCGGCGGCGAAATTGTGCATATGACCATTGGAGAGCCAAAACATGCCTTTCCGGCGTGGGTCACAGACGTGATTGCCGAATATTCTCAAGAGTTTAACAGATATCCACCCAATGACGGCACGCCAGAATTGCTTGATGCAATCTCGGGTTGGATTGGGCGTCGTTACGGTGTGACCCTGCCCACAGATCAGATCATGCCGCTGAATGGCACCCGAGAAGGATTGTACAATGCCGCAATGGCGCTGTGCCCCGAACAAAAGGCTGGCAAACAGCCCGCCGTTTTGATCCCAAATCCTTTTTATCAGGTGTATGCCGTTGCGGCTGTGTCCGTTGGGGCGGAGCTTGTGTTTGTGAACGCCGAGGCCGGAAACGGCTTTTTGCCGGATTATGCGTCTTTGCCGACGGATGTTCTGGATCGTGCGGCTATCGCTTACATTTGCTCGCCCGCCAACCCGCAAGGCTCGGTGGCCACGCGTGAGTATTGGCGTGACCTCATTGCTTTGGCTGAAAAACACGATTTCCAGATATTCGCCGACGAATGTTATTCCGAGATTTACCGAACCACACCGCCGAAGGGCGCTCTGGATGTGGCTGCCGAAATGGGTGCCGATCCAGAGCGTGTGGTGGTGTTTCACTCGCTGTCCAAACGCAGCAACCTTCCAGGGCTGCGGTCGGGTTTTGCGGCTGGTGGTCCAGAAAGCATGCGACGCCTTCGTCAACTTCGTGCCTACTCTGGCGCGCCTTTGCCACTACCTCTGCAACGTGCGGCGGAACGGGTTTGGGCCGACGAGGCGCATGTGGTCGAGAACCGCCGCCTTTACGCCGAAAAATTTGATCTGGCTGACGAAATACTGGGCAACGTGCCCGGCTATGTCAGTCCACAAGCAGGGTTTTTTCTGTGGTTGCCCGTCGAGGACGGCGAAGCAGCTGCAATGAAAGCATGGACCGAGACCGGGGTGCGGGTTTTGCCCGGGGCCTATCTTAGCCGCGATACAAAGGCCGGAAACCCCGGCAAATCATATATCCGGGTCGCACTAGTGGCCCCAAAAACCGAAGTACAGAACGCGCTGATCACGCTGCGTAACTGTCTATACGGATAAGAACGAGGGAACGAGCATGGCATATCAGGCACGCGGACGAGATCCACTGCTAGACAGCACAACACAGGCCGCAATTGAAAAGCGCGGTAAGGAATTGATTGGCATCGCGCTGATCGTTCTTGGGTGCATGGCAGGATTGATGATCGCGTCCTATAACCCAAGTGATCCAAGCTGGATTTCTGCCACTGACGCGCCGGTTCAGAACCTCATGGGGCGGATTGGGGCGTCAATTGCCGCTCCGTTGTTCATGATCGTGGGCTGGGGCAGCTGGGCGTTGCCTTTGATCTTGCTGACCTGGGGTTTGCGATTTTTGCTGCATGCTGGCGAGGAACGTGCCCTGAATCGCGTGATTTTTGCGCCAATTATGGTGGCTCTGGCGTCGATTTATGCCTCGACATTGGTGCCCGGTGGCAACTGGACAAACAGCTTTGGCCTTGGTGGACTGTTTGGCGACACCGTTCTTGGCGCCATCCTGACAATTCTGCCGATTGGGGCCGCGACAGGCCTCAAAATCATGTCGTTCCTGATGGGCTTGGCGTTTGTCGCGCTTTCTCTTTTTGTGTTGGGCTTTACGAGACCTGAGCTGAAACAAGTTGTACGCTTTTTGGTTGTGGGCGTTATTTTGACCTACGCACGTATCATGAACATGGTGGGCAAAGGCGTTGGTGGGGCTGCGTTGGCGGCTCAGAATGCAAAAACGCGCCGTGAAGAGCGCAAAGCCCAAGCGGAGATCGAATTGGAAGCCACAGCCCAAGCGGGTTGGGACGAAGTTGCTCTTCAGACAGAGCCGCAATTGCACGCCGCGCCTGTCGCGGAAGAGCGCCCTGTGAAAACAGGATTATTGGCCCGCATGCCTGCATTGATCAAACGGGTCGAACCGATGCCAGAGCAGGAATTGGTCGAGAACTTCTTTGTCGATGAAATCGCAGACATGCCCGGCGATGATCGCATTCGGGAAAAAATTGCTGACGTGATCCGCACGCGCAAGCACGAAGCCGAAATTGCCGAGGCGCAACCGATTGAAGACGCATCACTCACACGTGGTCGTGGCCGTCGCCCTGATCCTTTGATCTTTGATGCCAAGCCGCTAGACGGACTGCCTCCTGAACCACCCCTGACCGCAGCCTATGCGGCACAGGCCCAAGACACCGAAAGCGTGATCGACGATCAGGCTGACGAAGCGATGTCGCATCACCCACAAAATGTCGCCGCTCCGGTTATTCCTGTGGCGCAACCGCGCAAGGTTGTGCAACCACGTCAGAATAAAACCGTTCAGCCATCTGTGCGCGCCAAGGCAGAAGCACAGCCCTCGCTGGCTTTTGAAGACAATAAGACAGAATTTGAATTGCCGCCGCTTGGGTTGTTGTCCAACCCGATGGACATTCAGCGTCATCATCTCAGTGATGATGCGTTGGAAGAGAACGCACGTATGCTCGAGGCCGTTCTGGATGATTACGGCGTCAAAGGCGAAATCGTAGCGGTGCGTCCGGGCCCTGTTGTCACTATGTACGAACTTGAACCTGCACCGGGTCTCAAAGCAAGCCGTGTGATTGGCCTTGCTGATGACATTGCTCGCTCGATGGCGGCCTTGTCGGCGCGTGTGTCGACCGTGCCGGGACGCTCGGTGATTGGTATCGAACTGCCAAATGAAAACCGTGAAAAAGTTGTGCTGCGCGAAATTCTAAGTGCGCGTGACTTTGGTGACAACAATATGAAATTGCCGCTGGCGCTGGGCAAGGACATTGGTGGTGATCCCATCATTGCCAACCTCGCCAAGATGCCTCACTTGCTGATTGCCGGGACCACGGGGTCTGGTAAATCGGTGGCGATTAACACGATGATCTTGTCGCTGTTGTATCGCCTGTCGCCCGACGAATGTCGGATGATTATGATCGACCCAAAGATGCTCGAACTGTCCGTCTATGACGGCATTCCGCATCTTTTGTCACCTGTCGTGACCGACCCGAAAAAAGCTGTTGTCGCCTTGAAATGGGTCGTTGGCGAGATGGAAGAACGCTATCGCAAAATGTCTAAAATGGGCGTGCGCAACATTGATGGCTATAATGGTCGTGTCAAAGACGCGCAGGCCAGAAACGAGATGTTCAGCCGCACAGTTCAGACGGGTTTTGATGACGACACTGGCGAGCCGATCTTTGAGACTGAAGAGTTCGCGCCAGAAAAGATGCCGTACATCGTGGTTATCGTCGATGAGATGGCGGACCTGATGATGGTGGCCGGCAAAGAGATTGAGGCCTGTATTCAACGTCTGGCCCAAATGGCACGGGCGTCGGGTATTCATATTATCATGGCGACACAACGTCCGTCTGTGGACGTGATCACCGGTACAATCAAAGCCAACTTCCCAACCCGGATTTCCTTCCAGGTGACGTCAAAAATTGACAGCCGCACCATTCTGGGTGAGATGGGGGCCGAGCAACTGCTGGGCATGGGCGATATGTTGTACATGGCTGGTGGCGCCAAAATCACGCGTTGTCACGGTCCTTTTGTCAGTGATGAAGAGGTTGAAGAAATCGTCAACCACCTCAAGAGCTTTGGAACACCTGAATACGTCAGTGGCGTTGTCGAGGGTCCTGCAGATGCGGATGCGGGCAGCATTGATGCGGTGCTTGGTCTTGGCGGCAATACCGATGGCGAAGACGCCTTGTATGACACCGCGGTGGCCATTGTTGTCAAAGACCGCAAATGCTCGACGTCTTACATTCAGCGCAAACTGGCCATTGGCTATAACAAAGCGGCGCGTTTGGTTGAGCAGATGGAAGACCAAGGTCTGGTCAGTGCCGCCAACCACGTAGGCAAGCGTGAAATTCTTGTACCTGAGCAATAATAGGCCGACGCGCAGGAATGTGATACCCGCCGGGGGTGAAACCCGGGCGGTTCGGCATTAGGTTGAAAGCATGAGATTATTACGTTTTTTAACTGTGCCTGTCGTCTTCGTGGCGATGACAATGCCTGCCATGGCGGAACAGCTGTCGCTGAACGCCTTGTCTGCGTTTCTCAACGACATGAAAACCGCCAAAGCGGCCTTTACCCAGATCAACAACGACGGGTCTGTCTCAACAGGTCACGTTTACATCAAACGCCCCGGTCGCGTGCGGTTCGAATATGACCCGCCCGAAAAGGCATTGGTTCTGGCGAGCGCAAACAAAGTTGCGATCTTTGATGGTCGTTCAAACCAGCCACCGGAATCCTACCCGCTAAAACGCACGCCTCTTTCGGTGATCCTTGCGCGAAATGTGAATCTTGGGGCGGCGAATATGGTTGTCGGGCACGAATACGATGGCACCGCCACCATGGTGACAGCCCAAGACCCAGAGCATCCGGAATATGGAAACATTCAACTGCGCTTTACGGATGGTCCGATTGAACTGCGCCAGTGGATCATCAATGATGGATCGGGCGGTCAGACCACGGTCATCCTAGGCGAGATGGAAAGTGGCATTCCGCTTAAGAACAAGATTTTTAACATCGAATTGCATCTGCAACGCACACAATAACCTATCCGACGTGATCCGTTCGACGCGGGATCAGATTACCTGATCCGCGCGCATTTTTCGAGTTGCCACTTGTACATGTCAGCACGGTCATCGACCTCTTGTGCCACCCGCATCAACCAAGACTTGTTTTTGTAAGTTCCACGCGCGTACCCCGTATGGCCATCATGGTAGGCGAGATATTGGTTGCGCGCATCCGAGAGCGCAATTCCATTACGCTCTTTGCTTTTGGTCATGTACCAGCCCATAAAGTCGGTCGCGTCGCGGATGTTATCGCGTTTCGCACCACGGCTGCGGGTTTCCTTGCGGTATTCATCCCACGTTCCGTCCAAGGCCTGTGAATACCCATAGGCGCTGCTTTGGCGGCCCATAGGCAAGATGCCCAATACATATTTGTAAGGTGTGCGCGCGTCTGCGTCGAACTTGCTTTCTTGATACAAGATCGCCATTTGCACGTTGACCGGTACACCCCACTTACGTTTGGTGGCCTTGAATGCCTTAATAAATTGCGGGCGCTGTTTAAGAATTGAACAAGCATCATCCAAATTTCGCGGCGGGGTGTTGTATCCACCACCACCACAGGATGCGACCAGCGCAAAGATTAAAAGCGCGCGAAAGAATCTGCTCATCTGCCTCTCGCTCATGTTTTTTTGTTTTGCCAGCAGTTTAACGCATGTCGCGCGCTGAGGGAAATCACATTTATGCGGCCTACAAAAGAAGCGCCAACAACAGCGGCAGTCCAGCAACGGAAATCAATGTGGACACCACAACAAACCCGGCAACAGCATTGCTATCTGCGTTGTATTTTTCGGCAAGCAGATAGGCGGTTACGGCCACGGGTGTCGAGATTTGCAAAACCAATACGGCGAGCGAAACGTCATCCAGCCCAAAGGCCCGCCCAATTCCCCATGCGATTGCGGCACAGATCACCAGCTTTAAAACTGATAAAACGATTGCGATCCCCACACGGCTGGGTGTCAGCCGGGCCACAGCAACACCCAGCGTAATCAGCATTATGGGAATGGCCATTTGCCCGATCAGTTCCAGCGTGTTTGTGAGAAAGGGTGGCGTTGTCCAACCACGCCACAAAAACAAGGCCCCCAACAGTGTGGCGCCGATCATCGGCTCCTTGAGGATTTTCCAAAATGACCCACGTCCGGCCACAAGCCAGATACCAATCGTGAAAGACAAAATGGCGCTGATTGCGAGCAATACGACGCCGCGCTCAAGACCCGCCTGGCCAAACGCAAACAACGCCAGCGGCAACCCAAGGTTTCCGGTGTTCCCAAAAATGAAGGGCGCAAGATAGGTGCGGTGGTCCATTTTAAATGCCGACAACAGGATCGCCCCGACAGCACCAACCGCCGCATAAGCTGTAACTGCCGCGAAGGTAAGTGTGCCAAGTGCGGCCAAATCGACCTCAGTTTGCATCAACGCGGTGAAGATTAGGCAAGGAACCGCCAACGTCATCGCCAGCCGCGTGACGAACTCAATCCGGTATTCAAAGCCTGCTTTGACCCAAATAAAGCCAATAGTGGCTAAAAAGAAGACCGGCGAAACAATTTCAAGAACTGTTACTGTAAGGTTCACAGACTGTTTCCTTGTAAATTGCGGCAAAAGTTGGACAAAGGCCCCTTGAAAGGTCTAACTTTGGGGCGTAGGGGCTGCAAGCAATGTTAAAAACACGCGCTAGATATCATCTTGGACAAGTTGTCCGCCACCGGAAGTATCCCTTCCGGGGCGTGGTGTTTGATGTTGATCCAGAGTTTTCCAACTCTGACGAATGGTACGAGGCCATTCCAGAAGATGTCCGCCCCGAGAAAGATCAGCCGTTCTATCATTTGCTCGCTGAAAACGATCAATCGTTTTATGTGGCTTATGTCTCTGAACAAAACCTGATTGCAGACTATTCTGGTGAACCTGTGGAACACCCTGATATTGGCGATCTGTTCGGCCCGTTTGAAGACGGTGCCTATCCGTTACATTTCCAACTGAATTAATCGGTCTCCACCGGCGCACCACGGGATTTCCAAGCCCCGAATCCGCCTTCCATTTCGGCAATGTTGTCTACACCCATGTCTTGCAGGGCCTTCACTGCCAAAGCAGACCGCAATGCGCCTGCGCAAAACAGCACCAGCTTTTTGTCGGTGATGAATTCGGGCTTGTGATACGGGCTGGCTGGATCGACCCAGAATTCCAACATTCCACGTGGGGCGTGCATGGCGCCGGGAACGCGGCCCTCTCGTTTCAGTTCGCGGATATCGCGAATATCCACCAATTGCGCGGTGCCCGCGTTTGCGAGTGCTTCTGCGTCTTCCTGAGACAAAGTTTCAATTTCTGCCTTCGCATTTGCGACAAGTGTTTTTACCGGGGTGATTGCCATGGGTTAGTATCCTATTGCTATGCCATCTTTGCGGGGGTCCGAAGCGCCCTCAAGAACGCCCGTTTCTGAAATACGAATGGATTGAGCACCACCAATGGGGCGATCCGGCACGACAACTTTGTGCCCTATCTCAGCAAGGCCTTGGCGCACAGTTTCTGAATATCCCTGTTCTACTTTCAGTTCGCCTTCGTCGGCAAAGGCGCGTGGGGCATCGATCGCGTCCTGCGGGTCCATGCCGAAATCTACCATGTTTGACAAGAACCGTGCGTGGCCATTGGGCTGATACGCCCCGCCCATCACACCAAACGGCATCGACACACGCCCGTTGGTGCGCAGCATACCGGGGATGATTGTATGCATGGGGCGTTTGCCACCAGCCAGCTCGTTAGGATGGCCGTCTTGCAACGTAAAACCAGCGCCACGGTTTTGCAGCAAAATGCCAAATTTTTCCGAAGCAATACCAGAGCCAAAACTGTCAAAAATCGAATAGATCAACGACACCGACATGCGATCCTTGTCCACCACCGTGATATAAACAGTGTCCTTGTGAACGCTTTCAGAAATGGGCGCCGCGGCGGGCATAGCCCGTTTTGGATCAATTAATGCCGCCAACTGGCTGGCCGTGTCTGGCGACAACATGTGATCCAGCCGCGGGGCTGGGTCGGCGATAAACCGATTGCGCGCATCATAGGCAAGTTTGGAGGCTTCGGCTTCTATATGGGTGCGCTCGACACCAAATGGGTCCATGCTTGCGATGTCGAAATGGCCAAGGATGTTTAGCATCAAAATGGCCGTCGCGCCTTGTCCGTTGGGCGGATGCTCGATCAACTCTTCGCCTTTGTAAAACCCTCCAATTGGGGTGGTTGCATTCCCACGTGTCGCGGCAAAATCTGCCAGTGTATGCACGCCTCCCACAGCCTCAAGTGCCGCAATCATATCTTGGGCGATCTCACCTTCGTAAAACGCGTCTCGGCCATTGGCGGCAATGCGACGAAATACTTCGGCCTGTCCGGGAGATCGAAACATTTGCCCAATTTTGGGCACCTTGCCGTCGATCAGGTAATGCTGACGGGCAACCCCCTGTAATGCGGATTGGCTTTTGCCATAGTCGAACGCAACACGCGGAGCGATCGGAACACCTGCATCTGCGTAATGAATGGCGGGCTGCAAAATGGCGTCTAATCCTAGCTTCCCGTAGGTTTCACTTAGCTGACAAAACCCATCAATCGCACCGGGAATGGTCACGGCCTCAGAGCGCGAGACCTCGATCTTTTCAATGCCTTTTTCCCGTAGCACCTTGGCAGAAGCCGCCGCAGGCGCGCGCCCCGACCCGTTAAAGGCAAAAACATCTTCGCACCCCGCAGGGGAAACCAAGGCAAAGCAATCCCCACCGATACCCGTGCTTTGCGGCTCGCAAATCCCCAAAAGAACGGCGCCCGCAATGGCGGCGTCCATGGCGTTGCCACCTTGTTTCAGAATATCCAACGCAGTTTGGGCTGCCAGTGGATGAGATGTGGCACACATACCGTTTTCTGCAAAAACAGATGAACGGCCAGGCAACTGGAAATCGCGCATAAAAGCCTCCTCGAATTGATTGAGACTTTAGGGTGCGATTTCAAGAATGCCAATTGTCCGAATTCAATGATCTGGAACAGAGAACTCTAGACAGTTGCGGCCGGGTAGACGGCAATAAGAAATGTCGTTGGTCAGCATATGCACCATGGCCCAACCAAACCCCCCTTCAGGCAGGTCTTCAAGATTTGTGTCCACTGCGGGAAAACCTTGATCAGGCAGGCGCTTTTGTGGAAGCGGATGCCCGGCGTCAAACACCTTGAAACACCAGTTCGGTTGCTGACGAAAACCATGGGCTTCCACAAGGCTGTTTGTTTGGTCGGCGAGGGCATGTTCGACCACGTTGTTCAAAACCTCGGCCATCACAGTCTCAATGCGACCTTTTTGATCCGAGGTTGCTCCCGCCGCCTCCAACTCATCGCGAATTTGCGACAAGGCACGCCTCACACCACACGGTGAACCGTTGAAGCAAATTTTAAAGCGAGGCGATGATCGGGGCATGCTTGCTAATCCTGGCAAGGATGATGTGGTTGGCGTTGTGTGCGACAGGTTTAATGCGCCAACGCGTCCCCAAGGGTTTCGTGAATGCTGAACACAGTGTCCATGCGCGTTAACCTGAACACACGGTCCACGTTTTCGTTCAGACAGGACAAATCCATACGCCGATCCGATCCCAGTTGCTTCATGGCGGCGACAATGGCGCCAAGCCCACTGGAATCAATGAAATCCACCTGAGACAAGTTCAGAATAACCCGAGTTCCGGCCTCTTCCGTTTCTTCGCGCATTTTGTCTTTGAACTGAATGGCCACTGCAGCGTCAATACGCGTTTCATTTACAGTGACCACCAAAGTCCCATTTTCTGCGTTGCTCGACAGGTTCATGCGGCCCTCCATAGTGCATTTCACGAGCAAACTAGGCGCAAATCCTTACCAATCGGTGTCTGAACACCGAATTTGTACGGGGTAGACCATTTGATGGGGCAGGGTAATGATACGTCTGAAACATCGGTGAAAGGTTTGTACGACAAAACCAATGAACCGATTTGGAATCGCCAGAGGAGAGCGAAGATGAAAACTGTTGTGATCGCAGGAGCCGCCCGCACTCCAATGGGGGGCTTTCAGGGCGCTTTTGATGGTGTCGAGGCCGCTGCACTGGGCGGGGCCGCTATTAAGGCTGCGTTGAAAGATGCCCGCACAGACACCGTCGACGAGGTGCTGATGGGGTGTGTTTTACCGGCGGGCCAAGGTCAGGCTCCGGCGCGTCAGGCGGGCTTTGCAGGTGGGCTTGGCGAAGAGGTGCCCGCGACCACGCTCAATAAAATGTGTGGGTCAGGCATGAAGGCCGCAATGGTTGGGTTTGATCAGATTGCGCTGGGCAACACCGATACGATGATCGCGGGCGGCATGGAAAGCATGACCAACGCGCCTTATATATTGCCCAATATGCGCGGTGGTGCGCGCATCGGCCACCAGCAGGCACAGGACCACATGTTCCTTGATGGATTGGAAGATGCCTATGACAAAGGTCGCCTAATGGGCACCTTCGCCGAGGATTGCGCCGAAGCGTTCCAGTTCACCCGCGAGGCACAGGATGAATACGCGCTGAAATCGTTGTCCAACGCGCTCGAGGCTGAAAAGACCGGCGCTTTTGAAGGCGAGATTGCACCTGTCACGATTGCCACGCGCAAGGGCGATGTGATTGTCGGCAAAGACGAACAACCCAGCAATGCGCGACCCGAAAAAATCCCACAGCTTAAACCCGCCTTCCGCAAAGAAGGCACCGTGACTGCGGCGAACTCGTCGTCCATCTCGGATGGGGCTGCCGCCTTGGTCTTGGCGTCTCAGGACGTGGCCGAGGCCAAAGGATTGAATGTGCGTGCACGCATTGTCGGTCACGCAAGCCACGCCCAAGCGCCTGGATTGTTCACCACAGCCCCTGTGCCTGCAGCACAAAAACTGCTGGAAAACATCGGCTGGAGCAAAGACGACGTGGACCTGTGGGAAGTGAACGAAGCCTTCGCCGTCGTGCCAATGGCCTTCATGCACGAAATGGGTCTTTCGCGTGACATTGTGAATGTGAACGGCGGCGCATGTGCATTGGGCCATCCCATCGGAGCATCTGGCGCGCGGATTATGGTCACGCTTTTGAACGCAATGGAAAAACGCGGGCTAAAGCGCGGTGTTGCGGCGATCTGCATCGGTGGCGGCGAAGGCACTGCCATTGCCATCGAACGCGACTGATGTTTTACGGCCCCCACAACTGTTGTTGTGCAACAAGGACATTGCTGGGGGCTTAAGACATGCGTGCGAATTATGATGAGCTATCCAAAACAATCGCCGCGTTAACCCACGGCGAAACGGATAGTGTCTCTCTGATGGCAACTGTCGCGTGCGAATTGCACCATGCGGACGACCGTTTTGACTGGACAGGGTTCTACCGCGTGGTGGGACCCCAAATGCTCAAAGTTGGCCCATATCAGGGCGGACATGGCTGCCTTGTGATTCCGTTTTCGCGCGGTGTCTGTGGCGCGGCGGCCCTGACGGGCCAGGTTCAGTTGGTACCGGATGTCGAGGCTTTTGACGATCACATTGCCTGTTCAACGTCTACGCGTTCAGAATTGGTCTTGCCTGTTTGGAACGCTGCCCATGACCTCTTGGGTGTGTTTGATATCGACAGCAATCAGGTGGACGCCTTTACGCAGAAGGACGCAGACGCGATTGCCGGAATATTGGCGAATGTGTTCCAACAGGTTAGCGCCGCCTAAGCAGGCCTCACCAAAACTCCAAATATGTGTCCGACGTGCTTTGACCCTAGATTGAGGGCCGAAGGGTCCGACATTTTGTTGCGCTGCGGCGTGAAAAAATGCTTGGAAATTTCACGAAACTAGGGCACCGTGAAAATCTAGGTACTTTTTTCACGAAGTGAGTCGGCCAATGTTGCATCAAATGCCAACCGATCTGGGAACGCTGGGCGCGGATATGCGCGCGTTGCGCAAGTCGCGTGGGTTGACGTTAACAGAGATGGCAGAAATGCTCGGTCGCTCTGTGGGCTGGCTCAGTCAGGTCGAGCGTGACAAATCTGAACCCTCTATTTCTGACCTACGCCAGATTGCACAAGTGCTTGGCGTGCCAATGTCGATGCTGTTCGGGCACTTCAATGCCCCCGCTCAAGAACAAGGGTATGTGGTGCGCTCTGGGTCGCGCCGTCCCATGGGCTCCGAGATCGAAGGCTTGATGGAAGAACTGCTTTCACCGGACCTGACGGATGATTTCGAGATGGTGCATTCCACCTTTCAGCCACGCTCGGCCATGCAAGTCCCTGCGCAACGTCCAACGCAAGAAGTTGGGTACATCATCTCGGGCAAACTTGACCTGATGATTGGTGAACGGTCTTTCACCGTGGGCCCCGGAGACAGTTTCCGACTACGCGGAGAATTGTATCGCTGGTCCAACCCATATGATGAACCTGCTGTTGCGATCTGGGTGATCGCACCGCCGGTCTATTGAGAGGGCCCATGTTGCAAGGAAGCTGCCTTTGTGGAGATGTCCGGTTTGAGGTTTCTGGTGAACCTCAGGGACCGTCGATGTGCCATTGTGGGCAATGCCGCAAACAATCCGGCGGCGTGTGGTCATCGGCTTTTGTGCCGGAAAGTGATCTCAAGATTTCTGGCGAGATCAATTGGTTCGCCTCCAGCGAGGGCGCCAAACGCGGGTCTTGTCCGCGCTGCGGGTCATTCCTGTTCTGGAAGGCGAACAACGAAGACACGATCAGCTTTGCATTGGGGGCGATTGACGGCCCCACAGGGTTGAAACTGAGCAAGCACATCTTTGTTTCTGGCAAGGGTGATTACTATGACATCGCGGACGCAGTGCCGCAAAAGGATTAATAAGGGAACAAAAATGTCCGATTTTCCAACTCAGGCCCGCGTGGTCATCATCGGTGGCGGCGTTGTCGGGACTTCAACGCTGTATCATCTGGCCAAAGCGGGCTGGACCGATTGCGTGTTGCTCGAAAAGAACGAGCTGACAGCCGGTAGCACGTGGCACGCGGCGGGTAACGTACCAAACTTTGCAGGCTCTTGGGCCGTTATGAACATGCAACGTTACTCGGCGGAAATGTACCGCACCTTGGGCGAAGACGTGGACTATCCGATGAACTATCACGTCACCGGTGCGATCCGTCTGGCGCATAGCAAAGAGCGGATGCAGGAATTTGAACGAGTGGCTGGCATGGGCCGTTACCAAGGCTTGCAAATGGACATTTGCACACCAGAAGAACTCAAGGAACACAACCCGTTCATTGAAACCCACGATCTTGCTGGTGGCCTTTGGGATCCACTAGACGGTGACATTGACCCGGCTCAGCTGACACAAGCACTGGCCAAAGGCGCGCGTGATGCGGGTGGTCAAATCGAACGGTTCTGCCCGGTAACTGGCATCGAACGCGATGGTGACGAATGGATCGTGAAAACCGAAAAAGGTGATATCCGTTGCGAATATGTGGCCAACTGTGCCGGGTATTATGCGCAGCGTGTTGGCGAAATGTTCAAACCGTTTGGCGGCCGCACTGTGCCAATGGTTGTGATGTCTCACCAGTACTTCCTGACCGAAGAAATTCCTGAAATTGCCGCTTGGACCAAAGAGAACGGTCGCAAAATGCCGATGATCCGCGACGTGGATACATCGTATTACCTGCGTCAGGACAAAAACGGTCTGAACCTCGGCCCGTACGAGCGCGACTGTAAAGCACATTGGGTCACACCCGAAGATCCTATGCCTGAAGATTTCTCATTCCAACTCTACCCAGACGATCTTGAGCGTTTGGAATGGTACATCGAAGACGCGATGGAGCGTTTGCCGCTTCTTGGCACGGCGGGTGTCGGCCGCAACATCAACGGCCCAATTCCCTATGCACCCGATGGGTTGCCAATGATTGGCCCAATGCCGGGTGTGAAAAACGCGTTTGAAGCACACTCATTCACCTTTGGTATCGCCCAAGGTGGTGGTGCAGGTAAGGCGCTTTCTGAGTGGATCATGCACGGCGAAACCGAGCTGGACATGTGGGCGGTCGACCCGCGTCGTTACACCGATCACGCGGATCACGATTTCTGCCTGTCCAAAGCGATGGAAACATATGGCCACGAATACGCGATGCACTTCCCGCATCACGAATGGCCAGCCGGGCGTGACAAGAAATTGTCGATCAACCATGACCGCCTGATCGCAGACGGCGGCCAGATGGGCCCGTATAACGGTTGGGAACGCGTCAACTGGTTTGCTAAAGATGGCGATGACACTTCTGAAGAAGCCACCGAAACATGGAACCGCAATGGTCCATGGGCAGTGCGCGTCAAGGAAGAAGTCGAAGCCTGCCGTGACGGTGCTGTGGTTCTCGATATGCCCGGCTTCTCGCGCTACACGCTCAAAGGTGCAGGTGCCGCTGAGTGGCTGCGCACCCAAGTTGCAGGGGCTTTGCCCAAAGCAGGTCGTATGAACCTTGGCTATTTTGCAGACAGCCGTGGCCGGATCATCACCGAGGTGACCATCATTCGCTTTGACGAAGATGACTTCATGCTGATGACCGCGGCTATTGCGCAGTGGCACGATTTTGAGTTCCTGACCAAGGCACTGCCTGCAGATGGCTCGCTGGAACTGGTTGATGTGACCCGCAACTGGAGCACCCTGTTGGTGGGTGGACCAAAATCTCGCGATCTGCTGTCCGGTCTGACCGACGCTGACCTGACAACAGGCTGGTTGACACATCAGGACGCGACCTTTGCGGGCAAGCCTGCCAAAGTCATGCGGATCTTCTTTGGTGGTGAAATGGGTTGGGAAATCCACACCAACTTTGAAGACAGTGCCGTGGCTTATCAGGCTGCGCGCGATGCGGGTGCCACACCGTTTGGCATGTATGCCCTCGATTCAATGCGGATCGAAAAAGGCTATCGCACTTGGAAAGGCGACCTTTCGAGCGACTACACCCTGCTTGAAGGTGGGCTAGAGCGTTTCGTGCGTCTGAACAAAGAGCAGAACTTCCCGGGCAAAGCTGCGTTGCAGGCTGAAAAGCAAGCGGGCGCCAAGAAAGGCTTTGTCACTCTGATCGTGGACGCAGGCGACGCGGATGCGCCGTATATGTCGAGCATCTGGAGTGGCGGCGAAGTTGTTGGTGAAACCACGTCAGGCAACTGGGGTTATCGCGTGAATGCGTCGATCGCCCTGGGTGTGGTGCGCGCCGATCTGGCAACACCGGGCACCGAGCTTGAAGTGGAAATCTACGGTGAACGGTACAAAGCTGTTGTTCAGCCGGATGAGCCCCTGTGGGATCCAGCCAACGAGCGTGTACGCGCGTGACACAGGTCATCCTAAAAGATGGCGGCACCGGACAGGAGCTTATCAAGCGCTCTTCGATGCCGCCGCATCCCCTCTGGTCCGCCAAAGTTATGATGGAAGAGTCAGAGGTGGTGCAGGGTGTGCATGAGGACTTCATCCGTGCTGGTGCGCGGGTGATTACTCTGAACACCTATTCGGCCACGCCCGAGCGTTTAGAGCGTGAAGGTGTGCCCGAGTTGTTCAAACCCTTACAAAACACAGCGATTGAATTGGTTCAATCGGCGCGTGACGCTGTTGGTGAAAGCGGTGTGCGGATAGCAGGCTGCTTGCCACCGTTGCACGGATCATACCGGCCAGACCTCGCACTCAGTCATGATGATTTGTTGCCTGCCTATCAGGAAATTGCCGCAGCCCAAGCCTATGCTTGTGACATGTTCCTTTGCGAAACTTTGTCGTCCGTGGCCGAGGTCACTGCGGCGGCACAGGCCGGAATTGAAACGGGTCTGCCGACCTGGGTTGCGATGACCCTCGCCGATGATGGCAGTGCCACGCTTCGCTCTGGCGAACCTCTTGTGGCAGCACTGGATGCACTGTCGGGCATGGATCATGCCGGGGTTCTGCTAAATTGTTCGAAACCCGAAGTGATCACGGCCAATCTTGGCGCACTTCTGGCGCGGGACAAACCCGTGGGTGCCTACGCCAACGGGTTTACCGGGATCGATGCATTGGAAATCGGCGGCACAGTATCCGAACTGAAAGCGCGCAAAGATCTTACCCCAGAAGCCTACGCCGACTTTGCGCTGGGTTGGGTCAAACTGGGCGCCACATTCACAGGGGGCTGTTGTGAGGTAGGACCGGCCCACATCTCTGCCCTTGCCCAGAAGCTTGGGGCTGAAGGGTATCAGGTGATTTAAAATGACAGCCGAGATTCGCCAAAAAGATTTCGCAACAGCCACCAAAGTTTGGCGGTTTGATATTCTATTGGCGAATGACTTTGTGCTGACGGAACTGGCCGGAATCGTTGATGTCTTGATGATCGCAAACAGGGTCAGCGTCCGTCCGATTTTTGAATGGACCTATCGCTCGGTGTCCGGCGGGCACATTCGCAGTCGTACGGGTGTTCTTGTCGAAACGGTCCCAGTGCCCGCCAAGCCCACGGCAGACTATCTGTTTGTGACTGGTAATTCTAATCCAGACAATCCGGCGCTTTCTGTTGGCGCCCACGTAAAAACATACACATTCCGAAATGCCCAAGTCGTTCTGCTCGCCGAGGCGGCCAGTCGCTATATCAGCGAGCATGGGGATCGCCATAACGTCCTGACCACCCATTGGGAAAACAGTGCTTTGTTGCGAGAGCGCACGGGCTATTTTGATGCCGACTCATCCCTCGCGGTTGAAGACGGCCATGTTGTGACATGTGCAGGTATGGAAGCGACGCTCGACATCACCCTGTCTTTGATTGGGCGGCATGTCTCGGCAGCGACCAAGATGACTGTGGCTGACATCATGCTGCATGAACGCATTCGCGATTTTTCAACCCAGCAACCTTTTGGCGGTGCAAAATGCACCAGCACAGGTGACAACGAGCTGGACCAATGTATCGAATTGATGAGCGCAAATATAGAAGAACCATTGCCAATCAATGACTTAGTGCGCTTGTTGGAAATCTCGAACCGCTCGCTCGAGCGTAAGTTTCGCACATACCTTAACACCACACCCAACACTTTTTACCGCGAGCTAAGGCTGGCAAGAGCCAACAATCTGTTGCTCAATACAACCCTCAGTATGCGAGAGGTTGGTTTGATTTGCGGCTTTGGAAGCGGGTTTAGTGGTCTCTACAAAAGTTTCTTCGGGAAAACACCTCTGACGGTTCGAAAAGAACGCCGTTTGGCGCAAAGATGACCGCTGTGTTTTCTGAATATTTAGTGACGTATTTTGCGCATTTTTTGGCTAATCAAAATGCCACAGTGCGCACGACTCAAGATCGTTGGAGAACGTAATGGCTGATCTTCCTAACAAGGCCCGTGTGGTCATTATTGGTGGCGGTGTCATTGGCTGCTCGGTGGCCTATCACCTCACCAAACTTGGCTGGAAAGATGTGGTCCTGTTGGAGCGCAAACAGCTGACCAGCGGCACGACCTGGCATGCCGCCGGTCTGATTGCGCAACTGCGCGCGACCGCCAACATGACCAAATTAGCTAAATACAGCCAAGAACTCTATGGCGAGCTCGAGGCCGAAACAGGCGTTGCCACTGGCTTTAAACGTTGTGGCTCTATCACCGTCGCTTTGACCGAAGAGCGCAAAGAAGAGATTTACCGGCAAGCAGGTATGGCGCGCGCTTTTGGTGTTGAGGTCGAAGAGATTTCAAACGAGCGCGTCCAAGAACTGTACCCGCATATCAATCTCGAAGGCATCAAGGGCGCTGTGCATCTGCCGCTCGATGGTCAAGGTGATCCGGGCAATATCGCGCACGCTCTTGCCAAAGGCGCCCGTCAACGTGGTGCCTTGGTCAAAGAACGCACCAAAGTCACCGGCGTGGTCAAATCGGGCCGTGTGGTTACGGGGGTAGATTGGGAATCCGATGATGGATCCGAGTCTGGCCACATTGAATGCGATATGGTTGTGAACTGCGGCGGCATGTGGGGCCATGAAGTTGGCAAGATGGCTGGGGTTAGTGTGCCTCTGCAAGCCTGCGAACACTTCTACATTGTCACCGAAAATATCGAAGGCATGACACAACTGCCGGTTCTTCGGGTTCCTGATGAATACGCCTACTACAAAGAAGATGCTGGAAAAATCCTGCTGGGCGCGTTTGAGCCTGTGGCCAAACCTTGGGCGAGCGAAGGTATCCCAAAGGACTTTGAATTCGACCAACTTCCAGAAGATTTCGACCACTTTGAACCCATTCTTGAAATGGCGGTCGAGCGTGTACCTTTGCTGGCCGAAGCGGGTATTCACACGTTCTTTAACGGCCCAGAAAGCTTTACGCCCGATGACGCCTATCACCTTGGCCTTGCACCAGAATTGAACAACTTCTGGGTGGCGGCTGGCTTTAACTCCATCGGTATTCAGTCTGCGGGTGGTGCTGGTATGGCTCTGGCCGCATGGATGGACACTGGTGAAAAACCGTTTGATCTCGGCGACGTCGACATCAACCGGATGCAGCCTTTCCAAGGCAACAAAAAGTACCTTTACGAGCGGTCGACAGAAACGTTGGGCCTGCTTTACAAAGATCACTTCCCGTTCAAGCAAAAAGACACTGCACGTGGTATCCGACGGTCGCCTTTCCATTGCCACCTGAAAGAACGTGGCGGCGTGTTTGGGGAACTGGCCGGTTGGGAACGCGCCAACTGGTTTGCGCGCGACAACCAAGAGGCCGAGTATCAGTACACTTGGAAACGCCAGAACTTTTTTGACAACGTGCGTGAAGAACACATGGCCGTGCGCCAGAACGTTGGCATGTACGACATGTCTTCTTTCGGCAAACTGCGCGTCGAAGGTCCGGATGCGACCAAGTATCTGAACTATATTGCGGGTGGTGAATATGACGTGCCCCACGGCAAGATCGTCTATTCGCAATTCCTCAACCACAGTGGTGGCATCGAGGCAGACGTCACCATCACGCGGATTTCGACCAATACTTATCTGGTCGTGACACCCGCGGCGACGCGCTACAACGATCAGGTCTGGATGGAGCGCAACAAAGGCAACTTTAACGTCTCGATTACGGACATTACGGCAGCTGAGGCAACTCTGGCTGTGATGGGTCCGCGTTCGCGCGCGTTGCTCGAGGCTGTGTCGCCCAACAATTTCACCAATGATGTGAACCCGTTTGGCACCGCGCAAGAGATTGAGATTGGCATGGGTCTGGCCCGTGTGCACCGTGTGACCTATGTCGGCGAGCTGGGCTGGGAGGTCTATATCTCGTCTGACATGGCGGGCCACGTGTTTGAAACGCTGTACGAGGCGGGTCAGGATATGGGATTGAAACTGTGCGGCATGCACATGATGGACACCTGTCGTATGGAAAAAGGGTTCCGTCACTTCGGCCATGACATTACCTGCGAAGATCACGTGATTGACGCCGGTATCGGGTTCGCTGTGAAAACTGACAAGCCTGATTTTATCGGTCGTGACGCAGTGTTAAAACGTAAGGAAACAGGTCCTCTGAACCGGATGTTGCAGTTCAAGCTGACGGATCCTGAACCGCTGTTGTATCACAACGAGCCGATCTTCCGGGATGGCGAACTGGTGGGCTATCTGGCGTCTGGTGCTTACGGTCACCATTTGGGTGGCGCGATGGGGCTGGGGTATGTGCCTTGCGCAGGCGAGAAACCTGCAGAAGTACTGGCCTCAATCTATGAGATCGACGTCATGGGCACCAAAGTCCGTGCCGAGGCATCCCTCAAGCCGATGTATGATCCGAAATCTGAGCGGGTAAAGGTCTAAGCCCCATTTGGGTGACTAAAGAAAGAGGGTCAGATCAGGATTTGATCTGGCCCCTTATTGTGTCTGCGATCATGTCCGCCCAAACTACATAGGCGTCCTCAGATGGATGAAACCCATCGCTGGCCACAAAGCGTGGCTCGTAGGGCAAATCCAGAGCCAGATGGGTGATGTCGCTGTCTGTGCTCGCAAGGTCCGCCAACACACCATCCAAACGCTGCGCGTGACAGCCCAAGACCCACCGCAAAGGTTGCGGTAGCAACGGGAAGTGATGCATCGGAGGCGCCCCCGACAGGATCACATGACGCACACCATGGCGAGCACGCAGTCGATCAATCACCTCCTGCTGTCGCGCCTTGAACCGGGCCTTGGTGGTAAACCGCGTTGTATCGTTCACCCCATGCACCAAGAGAGCCACATCAAATGGCATATTTGGCAACGCGTCTAATTTGGCCAATGAGGTTTTTGTGGTCGCCCCGATCTCGGCCTCAAGATGCCATGTGATCGGTCCTTGCGCCGCAAGTGCTTGTGAAAGCTGCCCGCTCAAGCCATTGGATTGGGTCTTGGCACCAACACCCGCAGCCGAGCTATCCCCAAGGATCAATACACGCAGGCCTTCGCCCGTGCCGCCAGATCGCGCGCCCGGTGGTTCCGGCAGTTGCTGTGCCGTGCGGCGCACCCACAACCCCTGCGCCAGAAGAATGGGCGCAAGAAGAGGGCGCAGAACTAGGTCAGCAGAAGCCACAATCGGTCACTTCAAACGATTGCCGTTGGCCAATACATGACCTTCAGGTGTCATCTCGATTGTAGAGGTCAGATGATCCTTTTCACCGCTTTCAGCAGGGGCCGTCACCATCGCCATAATCATCCGGAACCCAACGATGTCTTGTTCAGGTAACAAACCCATCAGCACCAGCGAATCCATCAACCCATTGATCCCCAAGAGGTCAAATTCCAAGCTGCCTTCGGGACGCGGCATCCCGTCGAAAGTGGTGAGATCGGTATTGTCGAAGGTCAACGCGCCCGTGCCCGTCACTTCGGCACCCGCCGCACTTATACGCAAGGCGTTCAAGGTCAGTTCCTGCATTTCCACAGGAAGTACGTCTAGACCAGCCAGCGCAGCCTCGATATTTAGAAAATCAAGCCACTCGACGTTGTTCTTTGCCGTTCCGCTCAAATCCAGTGTGACATCCGCAGGCGATCGGTCCAACATTTGTTCGGGATCGAACAACGCCCACATTGCTTCGCCTAATGTAATGCCTTGCATGTCCAGCAACATGGCCACCGGAGCGTTACCGTCGTTTTTCAACAAAGGCATAACAAACGTCACGTCAGCCGAATTGATCGACGCATTGATGGACTGTGGCATTGGATCCATCATTTCCAATTCGAAGCGAATATTTTTCGAAGGTCCGGCCAACGAAAAGCCGCTTTCATTAAGCGCCAAGTCTAGCCCATAGCTGTCGGCCTGAGTGACTTGTGTCATTATGGCGGTGCCGTCCGATTCAACGATCTGCTGAGTGTCGTAACCTTCTACAGTCTGGCTTGTCTCAAAGGACAATCCATCGCGCAGCGCTGTTGTGAGATTGAGGATGTTTATCCCATTGCGTGGAAAAGACCCTTTGGCATTCCCCGTCATCAAAGCCATACGACTTTTGTCAAAGGTTTTGACGGTAGAGCCATCGAATTCGGTGAGGCTTTGTTTCATGTCAAAGAACTGCTCTCCCACTTCAAAATTACCTTGTAAATCAACAAGATCGCCAACGGTAACCCTGAATTGACCGACCATATCGCGATAGCCACCGTTTAAGGATGAAAGTTCGATTTCATCACCTAGTGGAATTCGACCAATGGCCATGTCCAAACGATCTGCTTTCCAGTCATATGTGATATCGTTTGGCTCACCTGATGCCTGCATAGTCATGCCCTCGTAGGTCAGAGGTATGTCGAAAGAAAAGCTTTCGATCTCCTCCGACCCAGAATACGCGATCCGATAGATTAAAGTGTCCGAGTTAAACCAGTCGACGGCTCCATCACCGCGTTCTTTCAGTTCAGCAGACCCAAGGTTCACCGTCACTGTGCCCGCCTCAAGTGGCAGATCCATTGTATAAGTCATATCGCTGACAGAGACGGTATCCCCGCTGCGAGACATGTCGGCCGTCAATGCGCCCCCGAACACAGCTGAATAATCCAAAATGTTCTGCCACACATCATCAGCCGTAATATCGGCCCACAATGTGGTTGGAATAATCAGGGCTGACACTGCAGCACTTTGAACAAGCGTAAACGCGCGGGACATTGGGACACCTTTTGAAGAAAACAACAGCACGCACACTTTATAAGTGTGCGTTGACCGCCGCAAGCTGGATCGCCCTCAACTCATTGCGTTTTGGAACTCAAGAAATCGCGGATCCTTTGAAATTCGCGCCATCATGGCGTCGCGCAGCACGCCGATTGATTTGTGAGGACGCATCGCCACTTCGAATTTTGAGATCAACCCATCTTCACCCAAGGTAATTAAGTCGACACCCACCGCATCCAGCCCCTCAATCTTGCATTGAAACTCCAGCGCCCAATCGTTGCCTTCGCCCATAATGCGTCGATAGGTAAAGTCCTGAAAAATCTGACCGACGTGGCCAAGAATGGCGGCACAGGGTGCGCGGCCCGTCCATGTTTTCCAATAGGTTGGCGGCAAAAACTCAACATCTTCCGCGAGGATTTCGATGATCTTGGTGTCGTCGCCAGAGGCAACAATTTCGGTCATGCGTTGGATTGTGGGATGCATCGGGGTCTCCTTTTCACGCCTAAGCCTGCGCATTCCAACGCGTCTGGCAAGCCTGACGTTGGGTTGCCCATCCGGGGCAGGGCCTCTAAAGCGAACACATGGCCGTTTCATCCGATTATACCCCGCCCATGGACCCGCTCGAGGTTCTGCATGAAGATCACGAAATTGTCGTGGTCAATAAACCTGCGGGCTTGTTGTCTGTGCCCGGCAAAGGCCCGCATTTGGCGGATTGTTTGCTGACGCGCCTGCAAATCGGTTTTCCAAGTGCGCTGTTGGTGCATCGGCTCGACCGCGATACATCCGGGGTTTTGGTGTTTGGCCTCACCCCCCACGCCCAACGCAACCTGTCCATGCAGTTCGAAAAGCGTACAGCGAAAAAAACCTATGTCGCGCGACTGGAAGGGGTTTTGGAACCCAAAGAAGGCACCGTGGATTTACCGTTGATCGTGGATTGGGAAAATCGTCCACGGCAAATGGTCTGTCACGACACAGGCAAGCCGTCGGTCACGGATTGGCGTGTGCTAAAATCACTAGATGGCGAAACCCGCGTTCGCCTCAGCCCCAAATCCGGGCGCACACACCAGTTGCGGGTGCATATGCAGGCGTTGGGTCACTCTATTCTAGGCGACCCTTTGTATGCCACAGGACCCGCTCGCGAAGATTTCGACCGGA
>ERZ1046740.397-NODE-397-length-37094-cov-7.775723_pt1 | contig 37094 bp, 44 predicted proteins | sample MGYA00383093_ERZ1046740 | MGnify/ENA primary metagenome ERZ1046740 (study PRJEB29581, sample SAMEA5548363) | metagenome | biome: marine; feature: coastal; material: water | depth 25 m | study: Short-term variability in the microbial, nano- and picoplankton... | reverse complement strand
TGCGCGGTTGGAAAGACTTTGGAGGTTTGGCAAAAGAGGTCTATGCTGGTCTAACAGAAGATGAGAAGAGTAGACTTGTTGTTTTTGGGAATTCCTATGGTAAAGTAGGCGCATACAATTATTACAATAGGGAAGAAGCCTTGCCAGATGGTTACTCTTTTGAGGGTAGTTATATGTTTTGGGCACCTGAAAGCATACCACATAATTGTGTAATGCTGTTTTTAGATAAGCCTTCTGAAGAATTGGCTTCGCGATTTACGAGTGTAAAAAAAGTAAAAACTCTAAATGTGGAACTTGCGCGAGAAAATGGATCAGAGATTTATATCCTAAAGAACCCCATTGAAAATTTCGATGAGGATTACAAGGCCTACAGAAAAGAAACCGTACAACCTTTTTACAGAAAGCCACTTTGAAAAGCCGAGAAGAAAAACTCATTGCTTTGAAAATTTTATTGAGCGTTCAAGATTTAACAGAGCTTTCTAGCCAATCTAAAAATTTTAAAGCCAATGGTGTTGCAGTTAAATTGCCAAGTACTCGAGATAAGGAGTATAGCATTGAAATAGTGACTTCATTCATAAAAGAAACGAGTTGGCTATTGTTTCAATTCAAATATATATTTCAAGATTCATTAGAAGATTTCTTACTTCTGTGCGATGGATTAGCTCTTAAAATAAAGGACCTAAAGAATCCGCAAGAAATTGTGGATTATCTAATCAAGAAATCTGGTAGATTATTGAGTTAACGATTGGCATAATCGAATATGGCTTTCCATTCGAATTCACAATTCCCAGTTAAAGTATCATCGTTTAAAGCTTTTATCATGCATTTTGCTATAAGTTCTGCAGGCGCTGGTTGGTATTTGTTTAGTCCAGGAATATATTTTAGTGCATGCATTGCTTTGAGTCCAATTGTCTCTCCTAATCTGCTTTCAGGTCGCTCTCCTTCTATTACAGATGGCTTGACAATCACTCTTTTATTGAAACCTAATTCGGTAATGTCTCGGTCTAGTTCACCTTTCATTCTGCTGTAAAATACTTTACTTTTTGAATTTGCACCAGCGGATGAGACAAGAGCATAGTTCTTCACACCATTATTTTTAGCCCAAGTGGCGACCTGAAGTGGGTACGAATGATCAATTAGATATTGAGCATCTCGAGAACCGGCTTTTTTTATAGTCGTTCCCATTACGGAAAACAAATCATCCCCCACAATGCGTTCTTTCCAGCTTTCAATTTTATTGAAATCAATAAGGTGTACTATGAGCTTGTCGGACTTAATGTTTAAGGGACGCCTCGAAAATACATCTATTTTAAAATAAACAGAACTTTTAAGCAGTTGATCTAAAATGTGACCTCCTACGAGCCCAGTTGCTCCTATGAGTAGTGCTGATTTCATTGTATGATATTTAGTTTGAAGTTACAAAGAATTGAATTTTAATAATTAACAAGAGCTTGAAATAAATTAACAGAAATAAAAGATAATATTAGACTGAGATAACGTTATAAAAGAGTAATCAAATTTTGTTTCGTAGCTTTATATAAACCATCAAAAGTTTTTACCATGAAAAGCTTATACCTAAGTGCCACCGCAATACTGTTAATGTTGTGTTCAATTATGCCCGCTCAGCAGTTCGATGATTGGAAACAAATCAGCGAAAAAGACGATATAAAAGTTTTTACAAAAGAAATTAAAGGCCATAATGTGAAATCCATGAAAATGACTTGTCAAATTGACGGAAACTCACTTTCAAGTTTTGTCGCGGTCTTTCAGGATATGTCATCTTATCCAGATTGGGTTTATAGTAGTTCAGAGCCGAGTCTACTTGAGAAAGTATCGGATCAAGAGATATATTATTACGTTCGTTCAGAGTTTCCCTGGCCGATGTCAGATAGAGATTTCGTCGTACATAATAAAGTCTGGCAAGATCCAGAAACACAAACATTTCATTCGAAATCTACTGTGTTGAACGACTATATAGATGAACTAGAAAGTGTTGTCAGAATTAAGGAATTCGAAGGGTCTTGGAAAATTACCCCGTTGCTAAATGGTCGCTATGATCTCGAGTATATTTTTTATACAGATCCAGGAGGAAATATTCCGAATTGGATCGTAAATCGCTTTTTAGATATTGGCCCTTTAAAGACCATAAAAAGCCTTGAGGCAGAAGCCCAAAAATCCAAATATTCTAATGCTTCGTTTACATTTGTTCAAGAACTAAAGTTTTAAAGTCATTGAGTAAAGTAATGTTGAAATGGGCGAACTCTAAGAATTCAGAAGATATTGCTAATATTTACAAGCCAATTGTAAGAGATACAGCCATAAGTTTTGAAACTGAAATGGCTTCTCCGCATGTCCTTGCTCAACGCATTGAAAAGATAGGAGAAAGCAACCCCTATTTGGTAGCTACAGTTGATGGTAAAGTGGCGGGATATGCATATTCAACAGATTTTAGGGCACGGAAGGCTTATCGTTTTACAAAAGAAGCGACAGTATATGTTCATGAAGACTTTAGGAAAAAAGGTATTGCCTCTCTTTTATATAATAAGCTTTTTGAAATATTGCTGGTGCAAGGAGTGGTTAAAATCATGGCGGTAATTACTATTCCTAACGACAAAAGTGTTCTTTTTCATGAGAAATTGGGGTTCAATTTATCTGGAATAATTAAAGCATCTGGATATAAATTTGATCAATTTTGGGATGTGTGTTTCCATGAGAAAACGCTTGAAAGCAATCTAGTTAATAGCCCAAAACTAAAAGATTGGAAAATTGTCAAGGCTCAGTTTCCTGAGCTTATTGAGTAATTGTCACGGTCCCGCTATTGATGGTGTTACTTTTATTCCCAGCTCTGTCTTTCACATAGATTTCAAAATTTACAGTTTGCTGAGCACTTCCATCCGTAATAAAAGCGTTTGGTATGCTAAGAACTAAAATTCCAGAAATTGGCACAGATGCACTATTGGGAACCAATTCACTGATTCGGTATTCGTATTTAATGTCAATTCTTGGATCTCTTAAAATGAGATTGTAAACATCAGGATCGTTTTCGCCCAAGTCCCCATTTCCATCTCGGTAGAAAATTTTAAAATAGATGGGCTCCACTAATTCAACCACGTTTATTGGACTTGTTTCTATCAATTCAATAGAAGGTATGTCACTAATAATTTCCTGTTTTTCGCAAGAGTAAAAAACAAAAATCAACAGGGTTATGCAGATCAATTTTCTCATTGAATTATAAAAGAAGCATTATCAACGTAATAGTATGGGCTGTTTTCGTTGGGATGAAAAATTGTTGTGGCGTGGTCTGGATCTTTTACTTCATATCTAAAATAAATAGTCTGGTTTGCATTAAACTGATTTGCAGATAAGTCTATTTTCCAGCGTGAATTGTAATAATAAGTTGCATTGAAAGTTTGCGCGTTAGTAAAATCATATTTGTCGTATGAAATATGCAGCTTATTAATCTGTAAATCTTTAATCTCTGTGCTATCATCACTTAGAGAAGCGAGAATATAAAACTCTGAGTTCAGCTCAACTTCAAAAGACGATGACCAACCAGATAAGCGTGCTGTATCTATACGCACTCCTGAAGTATCATAAGCTACAAAGTAGCGTACTTCTGGTTGTAGGTTTGGAAAAGAAGGTGTGTTTCCTGCAGCATCTGGTGCACCAGCATTAATCCACGCCTTTACATCTTCGACTTCGTTGTAACTTAAAGGAACAGAGTAGAGCGGCATTTTACCAAGTATATCGTCATCTGTGGTTAAGCGTTCAACGAGCCAGCTTGCATCTGCATTTCCCGGAAGGACTCTAAAATCGAATGAATTATTCGTGTCATTTTTAACAGTTCCCTGATATACTAAAGTCTGATATGTAGATTCTATCGTTCTAAAATCTGGCTCAAAACTACCATCGTGGCAATTTGGGTTCGCGCATCGTGAAATAAAAATATTGCGGTGCAATCCAACAAGGGTTCGAGAATCTAGCGAATCTACAATAACATCATCTGACTCTCCCCCAAAAGGATTTTGAGTATTGTCTAAAACTTCTTTCGTGCAGCCTATAGATGCAAGTGTTAATAGAAATAACGCTATGTAGATTTCTTTTTTCATTAAAAATACGCTTGTGATAGAGGTGTTCCTGGTAGGACACCACTAACTTCATTGTAAAAGCCTAGTGCATCTGCTATTGTTGGAACAACATCAACAGAACGGCCAGTAACTGACGATATTTCTAGATTCTGTTTAATCACTCCTTGTGGTCCAGCCATCATACAAAAGATTTCTCTTGTCGTTGGATCACTGCTCGAATGGTCTAAGGCAAATCGCCCATTAGAATCTACTATGCTATTTGGTGTTCCATTTCGTCCAACCTCTGGCATAACCACTAGAAGTGTGTCATCTGCCATGCCCGATGTTTTCTGAATTGTATCCCAGAGGTGAGCCGTGGCCCAATCTGCATATTGCAGAGCATTACAATATCTTGTAAAGCTGGTGTGTGCTACATCGACACCAAACATATTTACCACCAATAATTCAGGTTTGAATTCCTTTATCACTTCCTCAGCATACATTACATTGCGCATATCGCTGTTCATGCCACCGGGTATGTTCCATGGGTTCGAATAAGCGCCAGACTTTACTCCAGTGATCATTTGCGACAACCAATTCTGCAGTCGTTCAGTTTCAGTTTTATTATTTTTTACATGGGCTATGCCTTGGTTGCCCGAAAAGAAATTGTAATTCAAGAAGGAATTTAAATCGTCAACAATGGCCTCTTGTCCAGTAGAATTCCAAACGTCTTTAATTTCATCAACTAAGTTGTAATTAAAAAAAGCGTTAGGCGTCAGCTGGTTTGCTCCAAAAGCAGAACCATACCCTGAGTTTTGACTGTGATTTAAAAGAGGGTAATAGTTATTTGAGGTAGTTATCCACCAAGAATTCAATGCAGCCTTTTCGGGATTGGAGTGCTTGCGGTACAATTCAAAAATTGTTGGGTCTTGCGTTCTGTTGCGAATGTCTAATGTGTTGTTGGTGTTTTTACCGGTAATGGCCGTAACATGCCCATTTATATGCCCTGTTGGCCCGCTATCAAAGCGAAATTCTTTAAACAACGTGCCGTAGGTCTGCAAAGGGTTTTGCAACGGGTTTGTAGGTAGCGTGCTTAAATCCGCAATAATATCCCCACTTACAGCTTCATTTCCACTAAGCATAGATGGCATAAGGTTTCCGTCAGCTTTATGCACTGCTTCAATGTTTCTAACCCCACCTGCAAAGAGACAAAACACAACATGATTTACCTTTCTTGTCCCCGTTGAGGCGAACAATCTACCCGTTGGTATAATGTACGGCACTCCAATCGTTCCAAGAGCAGTTAATCCGGCAGTTTTTAAAAACTTTCTCCTTTCCATTAGTAGTATTTATATTCTTCTGAAGTTATAAACGCATAGTAAATCTCTTTTACCGTTAATTCAGGATTATTTTTTATCAGTTCTCTAATGTACCAAACCTCAGCCTCTGAAGCATTTCTGGTAAAGAATAGCTTGTAAGATTCTGAAATGAATACATCCGCAGCAGCGGTAAGAATTGTATCTGCAGGAATTTGAGCCAATGGGTCATTTAGCATGTTTTGCGCAATTCGCTCAATGATTACATTCTTGTTACCAAAACTTTCTAGCAGTCGTTGAAGTTTTTTTAATTCTGCATAGGGAATAGTAGTAGAATATAGATCTGCATAGAGTAATGTTATAAACTGATCAGGAGACTTTAAGTTTTCTTTATTTGCTCCATCTTGATTGATGACTACAGGGTTGATATCAAACTCATTAATTTGTTGTCTTTTACAACAAACAAGTAAGGTTAAAGTCAAGATGTATGCGATAAAGTATCTCATGAATTAAAATAAGCAGAGCTTGAAAGAACCTCTAAAAGAAGGCTTTCATAGTTGTTTTTATCAATATAGTAATTGGTGTAATTTATCAGTTCTGATGAGGTGGGAGATCTAAATAGATTGTTATTGAACAATAAAGAGACTTGTCCTTCGCGGTAAGAACGAACAGAAAAGAAGATGTCTAGAAAATCGTTTTTAGTTTGGCCTGCTTGTAAAAAAATAACGGCAGGCCGACCGTTTACCATGTCTTTTGCAGCATCTAATTCTTCTAAAGTTGGGTAGCGATTCAGAAGGCTTTGAAAAACTGAAACCACGAAATTCTCAGTCCCCATATTAATGTCATCGTAAATCAAATTGTTACAAGCCGATTGTTGAAGGTCCTCCCATGTACTCACTTTAGCCTCAAATTTCTCAGCTCCATCTAAGATAAACTCCAAACGTTTCCATTCGTATTCTAGAGCATCTTTAACAGAGCCCGTGGCTGTGCTCCAGTCGTCTTTCAAATCATCGTACTCGTCATTTATATCAGCAGTATCAGTACCATCAAGCAACAACTCTCGTATGCTTTTCCATGTAACATGCGAATATTCTGGGTTTATCTTAATTAGACTAATTACCTCTCTTCGTTTAGATTGACTTCCTGGATCTTGATCTAAAAGGTTTAAAGCTGCCTTGAATTCAATTGAGTCAGCCTTTCGGTCTAGGAGCTTTATGAATAGTTTATTGATGTAGTTGTTTTTTGTGTTATTCGATATCGTAGGATCTATTGGGGCTGTGTTTCCACCAACAGTATTAATTTCTTCTTTCGTGCATGCGATTGAAGAAAAAATAAGTAACAAGAAAATAGATTTCACTATTGTTCTAAACACTCTAAAAGGGTTTTTAAAGCTCCAATGTATTAAAATAGAACGAAGTAGGCTCAGAATTGCTATAGGAAATCTTTGAGTTGGATTAAACTCGTGATTTCATGAGTAACCTTTACGCTGTGTGCCATTTTTTCTGGATTGAAATAGACTTGGTCCATACCAATATTCCTTGCGCCTATTACATCCACGGCAAGGTTGTCGCCAATCATTATAGATTCTGTTCTTTTAGCACTTGCCATGCGCAAGGCATGTGTAAAAATTTTAGGATCCGGTTTATTGACGCCAATAGATTCGGAGGTTATTTTATGATTGAAATACATTTTGAGTTTAGAATTGGTCAGCTTAACATCTTGTACTTCTGAGAAACCATTAGTAATAATATGCAGTTCGTATTTTTTAGCTAGATATTCAAGAACATCATGGGTGTGCGGAAATACATGCGTCTTGTATGGTGATTTTGAAATGTATTCGCTGTCTATTTTACTTGCCAATTCAGGATGGTCAATTTCAAAGGCTAGTAAAGTGTCATGAAATCGAGTGGCACGCAATTCGTCTTTCGTGATTTTGTTGTTTCTGTATAAATCCCATTTCAAGTCATTTACTTCTCTATACTTTTCTAAAAAATTACTAAATGCTTTTACACCCAATTCTTGGAGACTGTAAATTTCAAAAAGCTCTTCCAGCGTTTCTTCACTGTTGCGATTAAAATCCCAGAGCGTATGGTCTAGATCAAAAAATATATGCTTGTATTTTTTTAGCATTAGAAAAGTCGTCTTATTATAGATTTTGGTACGGGAAGTTTATTTCGAGTATAGTTGTGATAGATTTCAGCTTCAGCGCCAAACCCTGCGTAAAACCTTGCCAAACTTTCAATATTAGAGCCTTCAAAATCGAATAAAATTGGTTTGTTAGATTGAAAAATAAAAAATTCATCTAACAGTTTGGTCATGGCTTGCGCTTCTTTGCCTAAATCATCAGTTACAGAAAAGAGAAGTGTTATTCTGCCTTTCCATTCCATAAAAAATGCAGCAGCACACAAATGGTTTGGTTCTAAATAAAGTGCGTTTATATACCCTAAATTTTTATGCATCAAAGTGTGCATTATTTGGGTGATTTTTTGGTACTGTTTGTCTTGTAGGTTGTTTAGGTCCTTTCCTTTATTAAGTTTAAACAAGTTAACGATTTGCTCCGGACTTTCAAAACCAAAAGACCCGAAACTCGTTTTTTGCGCCTTTTTTAAATTGCGTTTTGTTTGTTTGGAATAACCCTCGTATACAGTTTCGTAAGATCTCTTTAAATCTAGAATGAGGTTTGTTTGAGTCATTGAATTCTTGGTATGCTTTCCAAGATCATTTTCAGCATTTAAAAAGATGTCAACCCAAACGTATTTTGAAGGTATGGCAGTGAGTAGCTCTTCAGTTTTTGAAGTATCACCAAAAACTCCTAGCTGCTGAACTCCATAGGGTCTGTAGACGTATTTTAGACCTCCTTTAGATTTAAAGGGAAGAGGTAAGATAGCCTCGTAATCTCCATAGACAAGGGCATTCCATTCTTCGCAAACCAAATCGAGGTACCAAACGTTACCATATATCAGTGGAAATTCCAAGCAATTGACACATGCGTCCCATTTTTCTTCGTCTATGTCTTTACCTGCAATAAGTGTTATTTGAGACATGCTGAAATTAGTTTGAAGTCACATCAATGAGCATTTTCTCATACACCTCGTTCCAACCTTTCCAGTTTTCTTCCATTTCACTAAACGTTCTGTTGTGCCAAACTGACATCAACTCGCCATCAACGGACTTTACCATTGCAATAATTTCTTTCATTTCCTCCCAAGCCTCATCTGGAGTGAAATTCTTATAGTTAATATAACACATATCCATAAAAGCAAACGGACGAATAATGAGATCCATTTCAACCTCTAGATCAATGTCGTAAAACGGATATGGATTGCAAATAGAAGCTCGGAATCCTACATCTCGAGCGTAGCCCATTGTGAACTCTTCTTTAATGCCAAGATTTGCCAAATTTCGCATTGTATTCGGTAAAGTCATTTTTAGAAAGTGTTGACGACTTTTTGAAATAGTCTTTCCTAAGTAATTTTCTAATGTCTCTTTTTCTTTTTCCAAAAGCTGCCTCTTTCCATTACTTTGATAGGACGGATGAATGGCAACAGACGTATAGTCACCAAGATGCTTAACTGTAGATTTCATTTTTGGATGAAACATTGAAATATTTCGGTCAAACCTTGCAAATTCCGTAAACAGCATAAAGTAAATAGACTTGATGCTGTATTTGTTGTGCAGTCCTAATTGAAAATCGAAAGTGTAAAATGGATCTGTTTTGCGTCCAATGATACAAGCTAACCTCTCCTTTAAATTGTGAAAGTCTCCACTAGTAACATCTTTCAAAATACCGCCCATTGTCCTAAAAGCTCCTTTGGCTTTGTATGCAAATATGTTGTCGACATCAATTGTGCTTGTGTATGAAAAAGTTTTCTCTGTTTTCCTCCATTGCGGATAACGCTCGGTTATGAGCTCTTCTAGTTTCTGACACCACAAATTAACCAATGGCCATTTTAGAAAACCCTTTTGATATGCAAGGCTTTCTTTTGGTGTGAATCGACCATGGTCATCCGGTAAAAATGGAAGATACTCTTCATACCGCGAAACTAGATAGAAGCTTGCAGCAAACAAATCGAATGGAATTACAGTTTTTCTACCTGTCTTAAAAAAAGAAGGGAGATCATTCCAGAATGAAAGATGAATGTCTTGCTCAAATATGTCTTTTTCAAAAAGTAACTCATGCGGGGCAATGGACAATGAGCCTTCAATGCTTTCAGTTGAATAATTGATTTTGGCACCATTGTAAGATTTGAACTCTTCAATATCTTGAGTAGTTCGGAACTCAGTTTTAATGACTGAATTGAATATAACCTTTAGGCTGTATTTTAAACGAGACGATATGTTTTCGGAATAAATAAGCACTACGCTAAACCTCCATTAATGGGGATATTTTGCCCCGTTATGTATGATGCTTCGTCTGATCCTAAAAATGTAATGGTCTTGGCAATACTTTCTATTGAACCAAATTGCTTTTGTGGAATTTGGGAAAGGATTTCTGCCTGTAAATCTTCCGTTAAAACATCAATCATGCCAGCATTCATATAGCCATAGCTCATGGTGTTCACAGTAATGTTCTTATTCGCAACTTCTTTTGCAACACTTTTCGTAAATCCATATAAGCCAGCCTTGGAAGCAGCATAAGCCGATGTGCCAATGAATCCTGTTTGCGCAACCACACTCGAAACATTGATTATCCGACCCCAATTGTTTTCACGCATATATGGCAAAGCATTTTTAGTACACAAAAATGCACTCGTCAAGTTTGTGTTTAAGGTTGTCATCCAATCAGAAAGTTCCATTTTCCAACTCATTCCGCTCATAGAAATACCCGCATTGTTAACAAGAATGTCAATGCCACCACAAAAATCTTTTAGTCCATTAAACAAGGTGACAACTTCATTTTCAACAGTTAAGTCAGCTTTGAAGCAAGCCACATTTGTTTTGGGCTTTACCTCGTCTAATTTCTCAGCTAAAGGGCCAAGTTTTTCATGATAATGTAGTGCCAAATCGTAGCCAGCATCGCTTAATGGTTTTATCAATTCCAAACCAACACCTCCACTTGCACCAGTTAGCAATATGGTTTTAGTCATATTCTTCAATCTTTTCGCCATGTGGTGTATACATCGTAACACCATTTGTATTGTAAGCTTTTAACATGCTATTCAGCATGGCCTTGGCATTCAAAAGTAAACATTGCGCTTGTCCTAATTTCACTTCTTTTAAAACATTATCCTCTTTAAATTGTGGAATAAGTTCATCGCACTTTCTGCGTTTTGAAAATTCTGGGTTATGCACTTTTGTCTTTACATTTTGAGATAAACCAAGATGATTTATTATTTCAATATCAAAAGTTTTATCTGCATAAACTGGATATTTGAATTCGGTTAAATCTTCGAGCACGTGCAAGTGTGTCCCTGCATTTATCAAGGTAACTCCTACGTAGAGTATTTTCCCTTTTTTCTCCATTAAACGATGCCACGGAGAGGTTTCCCCGTATGGAGTGTCTTTTCCAAAATGACCGTTTGTGAAATACTCGGCATCCGGCCCAAAAGCACAAACAGGTTCAGTTGGGTGAGTGCTTCTAATTACGCCATCTAGTTTGCGAAATGTTTCAGATATCGCTCCCATTTTTGATGGGGTATTGAGAACATCAAATGTTCTATTCTCGGAAATATAATCGAGTTGAAGTTTGTCAATAGGAGAAGAGGGCATCAAAATGTTCCCTTTGATGCCAACAGTTTCTTTTAAGCTTTCTATAAAAGTATTTGGGCCATTTTCTAGATAGCCCATTTTACTCATGGCACAATGCACCATTAAGCTGTCACCTTCTTCAATACCAATTACTTTTAACTGACTAACGAGCTCTGTTTTGGATAAAAACTTGCCTTTGGCCTTTTGCTTTTCTAACCCTTTGCGAACCTTATTTTTTTTGAAACTGCGGTACCAATTCAATAGATTTTCGGGAATCAACGCTCTTAGTGTATCTCTCATTTGGTTTGTTTCAATTGAAGGAGTAACGAATCCATCATGTATTTGCTTGCCCAATTTGGGCAGCCGAAGCTTTCGTAGCGCCCCCATAACGGGAATGAGCCAAAAATAGCACCCCGAGTATCTTCCGTTTCAGGCGTGTCTCTTTGGTGGATGGCTACCAATAATTTGTTCATGTTTTGAAACCCTTGCTGGTATTTTTTATCTCCCGTTAAGGTGAAAAGCTTTTCCCAAATAATGGAAATTTGAGCACAACCCGTTGTAATCAATTGCTCTGATCCATTCCAATCTTTGTCAAAGCGACCAGAAAGACCTCCTTCTTTGCGAAACTTATTCAGCAAAACATCTGCTGGTTTTGTAGCGGCTTCAATAAAATCTGAATTATTGAGGTAAATACCACTATCTAGAATTCCATCAATCGTATAAGAAATGGTGTGTAAAATGGGTCTGTCATTTTTGTGGATTGTGTTGTCACAATCTTGAAACCATCCATTGTCTAGCTGTTTCTCATTGATAATCCAGTCGATGTTTCTAACAGCACAGTTTTTAAATGCTTCAATTTTAGAAAGTTTGTAAACTTCAAGCATAGGGGCAACAACATAGCTGTCATAAACTCGAGCTCTGACTAAATAAACATGTTTGTCAAAGCTGCCGTTTTCATTTTGAATTGAAGTTAACCATTCACAAGCCTTAATAGCACTATTCAAATATTCCTTTTTATTGAAATGTGAATATCCAGCTGTGAGGCCTCTCAGCACTTGTCCAGTATTAAAAACAATCTCATCTCTATTCTGATGTAAATAGCCACTTTGCCAACCTCCACTGGGTTTCTGTATGGAAACGAGCCAGTCTAACGCATTTTTCGCGATTGATTCAAATTCAAAATTGCCATCAAATTGAGCATACTCTAAAAGAGTAGGTACAATGTAACCTGTTGTCTCAGGGTAGGAGCTCGTCCATCCGCTTTCAAAGTAAAATGTGCCAAAACCGTTATCCTGCATTGCTGTTTGATTGTACTTAAACCAAGCAGCCAATTCTCTCAAGGCTTTTAACAAAAGTTGATCGTCTACTTTGTTGATGTATTCATCTAAGTTGGAAACCTTTTCAATTTCACTTTTTAAAAGCTTTCGCCCAACTTTTGTTGACGAGAGCTTACTAAAATTGCCCAAATATTTGCCAACGCTTTTAATCATGACAATTCTTTTACTAAAGTGGAACAGATATGAAGAGCAGTATTTCCGTTGCCATAAAATGCTGGATAAGTCAATTTTGGGTTGCTCATCCAATGTTCGAAACCTTTTTCGATTAAAGTCGAGTCTGCATCGCATAACATTGCATTGCCATTGTTGACAATTTCAACCCATTCGGTTTCATTTCTTAAAATTATAGACGGCTTGTTTAAAAAGAACGCCTCTTTTTGAACTCCTCCAGAATCGGTAATAATAAATTTTGAATGGGCTTCTAGTGCTAACATTTCTAGGTATGAGACAGGTGGAATGATCTTTATGTTTTCGAAATTTGAGATGTTGTGCTCTTTAAGTTTTTGAACCGTTCTTGGATGCAACGGCATTACAATTGGCAAACGCATAGCTAACATATTTAGTGTCTCAAAAATGTTGGTTAAACGCTTCTTATTGTCTGTGTTAAAATCTCTGTGAAGTGTTGCCAACACGAAGTTATTTGACTCTAGTCCAGATTTAATGAGAATTTTATTAGAAGTTTTTTGGCTGTAGAATAGACTTGAATCGAGCATTATATCACCAACATTCTCAATCCATGGGTTTAATCCTGAGGCTGGTTTGCTTTTATCGGAGCTTAAATGAGAGAGGTTTTTCACCCCAACTTCTGTTGGGCAGAATAAAAAAGTAGAAAGTGTATCGGTAATAATTCTATTGATTTCTTCTGGCATATCTCTGTTAAAACTGCGCAACCCACTTTCTATGTGCGCAATCGGGATATTTAATTTTGAAGCCGCTAACGTTCCTGCTAAAGTTGTATTCGTATCTCCAAAGACGACAATGCAATTTGGTTTTTCTTCTAAAAGAATGTGTTCAAGTTTGACAATTGTTACAGCGGTCTGCTGTGCATGACTTCCTGAACCCGTTTCAAGATTGTACTTAGGAAGAGGGATTCCAAGTTCACTAAAAAACACAGCGCTCATTTTATCATCGTAATGTTGTCCGGAATGCACAATAATTTCGTCTACCGTTTGCGTAAATTGGCTTTTGAAAATACGCGAAAGCGAAGCAGCCTTAATAAACTGGGGGCGGGCGCCAACTAAGCTGATGATTTTTAGCATAAACGTGATTTCAAAAGGATGTTTGCAAACATAGCAATTGCTTTATTTTAATGGCTTTTTAGAAAAAATTCAAATCATTAAAAAAGGTAATTTTGGCACTTCATTAATTGACGCTTGTTTAGAAGCGTAGAAGAATGCGAATATGGCAGATGAAAATGTGAATATCGATTTATCAGATTTAGAAAACAATCACCAAGAGATTGGAGATGCACATGAAGGGTTTTCTATTGATACGCCCTTAAGAGCTGATGCTTTTGAAAAATCTGATGACGAGAAAATTACTGTGATACAAGAGCACATGCGCGGTATCATGGAAGCACTAGGTTTAGATTTAACAGATGACAGCTTGATAGGTACACCTAAACGTGTGGCTAAAATGTATGTAAAAGAAGCTTTTGGAGGGCTGAACCCTGAAAGAAAGCCAGGTATGTCTACGTTCAATAACCTGTACCGCTACAATGAAATGTTGGTAGAAAAGAATATTGTAGTGTATTCTACTTGTGAGCATCATTTCTTGCCTATAGTAGGTAGAGCACACGTTGCTTATATTTCAAAAGGCAAGGTGATTGGCTTGTCTAAAATGAACCGTATTGTAGACTTTTATGCAAAACGTCCGCAAGTTCAAGAGCGCTTAACAAAGCAAATTGTTAAGGCAATGCAAGAAGCGTTGGGCACAGAAGATGTTGCTTGTGTTATTGATGCGAAACACTTGTGTGTTAATTCTAGAGGAATTAGAGATATTGACAGTAGTACAGTAACAGCTGATTTTGGAGGAGCCTTTTTGGATTCTGAAAAGAAAGCTGAGTTTTTGGATTACATCAATTTGAAAACACAATTTGACGCCTAATTAGTCCCACTTCAATCTATTATTAATGACTCCCTTATTCGAAAGTAATACGCTTTTTGTTCATAATTCATTAAATGGAAAAAAAGAGGAATTCGTCCCTGTAAAAAGCCCATTTGTGGGCATGTATGTTTGTGGGCCAACGGTTTACAGTGATGTGCACTTAGGAAACTGCCGAACTTTTATTTCTTTTGATATGATGAAGCGTTACTTAGATCATCTTGGTTACAAGGTGCGTTATGTGCGCAACATTACTGATGCTGGTCATTTAGAAAATGACGCAGATGAAGGGGAAGATAAGATTGCTAAAAAAGCGCGCATCACTCAATTGGAGCCGATGGAAATTGTGCAACAATATACCGTTGGTTTTAGAAAGGTTATGGAGATGTTCAATTCGAAGCCACCTTCAATTGAGCCGACTGCAACGGGTCATATTATCGAGCAGATTGAAATGGTAAAGGATATTCTTGAGAAAAGGTTAGCCTATGAAGTTAATGGCTCGGTGTATTTTGACGTTGAGAAATACAACGCTACTGCGCACTACGGCATTCTCTCTGGAAGGAATATAGAAGACCTTATTTCAGGTACTCGAGAATTAGACGGTCAATCAGAAAAAAGAAACCCAATGGATTTTGCCCTTTGGAAAAAGGCATCGCCATTGCATATCATGCGTTGGCCATCTCCATGGGGAGAAGGGTTCCCAGGTTGGCATTTGGAATGTTCTGTGATGAGTACAAAATATTTGGGTGAAGAATTTGATATTCACGGTGGTGGAATGGATCTAAAGTTCCCGCATCATGAATGTGAAATAGCCCAGAATCATGCCAGTATTGGCAAGCATTCGGTAAAATATTGGTTACATACCAATATGCTGACGTTAAACGGTCAGAGAATGAGTAAGTCTACTGGCAATACAATCTTACCTGAAGAATTGTTTTCTGGTGACAACTCGATCTTAGAAAAAGGGTTTAGCCCATCTGTGGTTCGTTTCTTTATGATGCAAGCGCATTATAGAAGTGTTTTAGATTTTTCTAATGATGCGTTGTCGGCTTCTGAAAAAGGATACAACCGTTTGACAGAATCGATGAAAAAATTGGCTTCATTACCTACTTCACCTGCAACAGATGGCTTTGAGGTTCAGAAATGGATAAAAGGCGCTTATGCAGTTATGAACGATGATTTCAATACGCCAATGCTTATTGCGCAACTTTTTGAGGCTTCAAAATTTATAAATGCTGTAGCAGACGGAAAGCAAAAAATTTCATCCAAAGATTTGGAAGCGCTTATAGCAGCAATGAATGTATTTTACTTTGATATTCTTGGGCTGCAAATTCAATCAGAGGGTGATTCTGGAAAATTAGATTCCGCTATGCAGGTTTTGATTGAATTGAGGATGGCAGCGCGAGCGGATAAAAACTGGGCGCTGTCAGATGAAATTCGCGATAAGTTATCGGAAAATGGTATCGTGTTGAAAGATGGAAAGGAAGGTTCTACTTATTCCGTTGAGTAATGCCTAGGTGGCTAGAATCCATATTAGCTTTTCCCTTGCTCATTTTGGTATGGGTTTATCGTAATCTTATTTCACCTTTTACAACGGCAAGCTGCCGTTATGCACCGAGCTGTTCCGAGTTTATGGTAGAAGCTATTAAAGAATGGGGCCCACTTAAAGGAATTTGGCTCGGTGTAAAACGTATTTCCTCTTGTCACCCATGGGGTGGACATGGGTTTGACCCTGTTCCGAAAAAGGAAAAAAAGTAAATTTCTCGATTCCGTTAAGGTTCTGTTAATCTCTTTCTTTACTGCTGTAGCTCGTTTTAATTTAAATTGAAAGGTGTTATATTGTTAACCAAATAAAACAATCGTATGGAACCTAAATATTGGTGGACGATAATCGGAATTGTTGGATTTATCGTTGAAATTTTCACTCCAGGCTTTTTTGCAGCAAGTATAGGGATTGGGGCATTTTTTGCAGCCGTTACGGCAATGTTTACAGATGTTGTAGAGTATCAAATGATTGCTATGGCAACTGGCTCTCTTCTTGCTTTTCTGACTATTCGTCCTATTTGGACAAGGTACTTGGCAAGAACGAAAGATGTAAAGACGAACGCAGATGCCTTGATTGGTAAAGTGGGAGTAGTCTCTGAAGATATTAATTCAGACAGTAATACCGGAAGGGTGGCCATAGATGGAGACGATTGGAAAGCTACAAGTGAAGATGGATTGGCCATTGTATCAGGTTCACATGTGGAAGTAGTAAAAAGAAACAGTATAATATTAACCGTTAAATCAATTTAATTCATGGGATTTTTAGTCATCACAATAACCCTTGTTGCCTTTGCATTTTTTATGCTTCTGGCTGGGGTAAAGATTGTAAAGCAATCTGAAACTATGGTCGTGGAAAGACTTGGGAAATATCATAAAACGTTGAGTTCAGGAATAAATATCATCATCCCCATTTTTGATAAGCCACGTCAAATAGCATGGCGGTATACGGAGCAAACCGTTACTGGAGATATTGTTTCCGTTTTCAAAATGCGGGATAGAATTGATATGCGTGAAAACGTGTACGACTTTCCGAAGCAAAATGTAATTACCCGCGATAATGTTGTAACAGAAATTAACGCGCTCATCTATTTTCAAATTGTAGATCCTTTAAAGTCATTGTATGAAATCGGAAACTTGCCGAATGCCATTGAAAAGTTGACACAAACAACGTTGCGTAACGTAATTGGTGAACTCGATTTAGATCAAAGTTTAACATCTAGAGATACCATAAATACAAAGCTGCGTATCATCTTAGATGAAGCTACAAATAAGTGGGGTGTAAAAGTTAATCGTGTTGAACTTCAAGACATCAACCCGCCAAAAGATATTAGAGATGCGATGGAGAAGCAGATGCGTGCGGAGCGTGACAAGCGTGCAACAATTCTAGAGGCAGAAGGAGATAAGCAATCTCGTATTCTTGATGCAGAAGGTGTGCGTGAATCTCAAATTCAACGTGCAGAGGGGCAAAAAGAAGCTGAAATTTTAAAAGCTGAAGGTGAGGCTCAAGCGAGAATACGTGTGGCTCAGGCAGAAGCAGAGGCTATAGAATTGGTTTCTCAAGCGGTTAATAAATCCACGAAAAGTGACCCGGTACAGTATTTAATTGCGCAACAGTACTTAGAGACATTGAAGACAATGACGGAGGGTGAAAAGAGCAAAACAGTGTTCTTGCCTTATGAAGCTTCGGGTGTACTCAGTTCTTTAGGGGGAATAAAAGAGTTGTTGAAGCAGCAATAATATTTTAATCATGATTATAAAATAGCCCCGATTCGTGCCTTTTTTATGGTGACATATTATTGAGTAAAAAGCATTACTGAACTAACTTTTATGAAATAAAGATCATCTATTATGAAGCCAGCAAATAACATACAAGACCTTCAATATTTTGGAGAATTTGGAGGAGTGAACCCATCGATTACAGACTCTAGTACTTTTACTTTTTTACAAGCCGACTCGATGAGTGAGCTATTCGAAATTGAAAAAGAAGGTTGCTATTTATATTCAAGACATACAAACCCAAGTAACAAATATTTAAGTGATGCACTAGCAGCAATGGAAGGCACAGAGGCCGCGCATTGCGCTGGATCGGGCATGGGCTCAATAGCATCTGTATTGTTTCAGTTGTGCTCAGCTGGCGATGACGTTTTGAGCAGTAGAACTATATATGGCGGTACTTATGCGCTATTTAAGAATTTCTTACCTCGATTTAATGTGGATACTCATTTTGTAGACATAACCAACCTTGAGTCTGTAAGGTCGGCAATAACCTCGAAAACCAAGGTGTTGTATTGCGAAACGATGAGTAATCCATTAATGGAAGTGGCGGATATATCTGAACTCTCAAAAATTGCAAAACAGAATAATCTAACTCTGGTTGTAGATAATACGTTTACGCCAATGATTGTATCTCCAATAGAATTGGGAGCGGATATCGTTGTGCATAGTTTGACTAAATTTATAAATGGCACAAGCGATGCAGTTGGAGGGGTTACTTGTGGTTCAAAGGAGCTCATTTCATCTATGATGGACGTCAATTCTGGAGCAAGTATGCTTTTAGGTCCGGTACTTGATGGCCTTCGGTCTAGTAGTATTTTAAAAAATTTACATAGCCTTCATATTAGAATGTCACAGCACAGCAAAAATGCTGAGTATTTGGCTAGTAAATTTCAAGGTGATGGATATCAGGTAGAGTATGTTGGATTAGAATCTCATTCGAACCATAAGTTGTTTACAAAAATGATGAATACTCAATTTGGATATGGAGGTATGTTCACTATAGACTTTGGAAGTCTAAAAAAAGCCAACTTATTAATGGAGGAAATGCAAAACGAAAACGTTGGCTATTTGGCGGTGAGCCTTGGGTTTTATAAAACATTGTTTTCTGCACCAGGTACATCCACATCTTCAGAAATACCAGAAGATGAACAAGACGAAATGGGTTTAAGTGATGGTATTATTAGATTTTCAATTGGTCTTGATCAAGACATTGAAAGAACGTATGCTTGTATTAAAGAATGTATGAGAAGAGTAGGAGTGTAAGCTATTTTCTTAATACACCGCTATCAGGTCGACATCAAAAATTAAAACAGAATGCGCAGGTATTTGTCCGTTTGCATTTTTACCATACCCCAAATATGAGGCCATTAGAATTGTTCCTCTTCCGCCTTCTTTAAATTGTGGGATTCCTTTTCTCCAACCCTCTATAGTACCTGATAAATTGAAATTAGCTGGATTGTTCCAACTCTCATCAAAAACAATTTCGTTTGGTAAATAGCCTCTGTATTTAATAAGTACGTCTGAAGTAGAATTGGGCCTGTTACCATTCCCTTCATAATCCATCACAATATATAGGCCGAGGTCATACTCTTCTGCTGTTAGGTTATTGTCAGCTAAATACTTTTCAATTATGGCGACATCTGCATCTAATTGGGCTTGGGCATCTTCAGTACTGCAAGAGCCAATTAAAATTACAGAAAGCAACACGAGTGCAAGTCTGATATATTTTTTAATAGAACTAACTACCATTTTCAGTATTCATTTTGAGTTAGCAAAGATGCTATAATTTCTTAACGTTTTTTAGTTCTAAAAGGTTGAGTGCGTTTCCCTCTAAGTTTTGAATGGAATTGTGGTAAAAGCGAATAGCTTGATCGTAAAAAAGAGGAATGACTGGAGCATGATGCATTACCAAGCTGTCGCATGAAACGGAAAGGGCCATTCTTTTTTGTTCATCTACATTCCGTCTTACTTCTTGATATTGCATATCGAAAGTACTGTCACTAAAAAAGGTGTAGTTCGGACCGTTTGGAGTAAAATTATTGGTGTAAAACATCGATAGGTAGTTTTCGGCATCCGGATAATCTGCAATCCAAGACGCACGGAAAATATCAGCTTCACCATTGGCTTTTAACTCTCTTAAATGAGAAGAGGGTACTACGTTTACGTTCACTGATATTCCAACTTTTTGCCATGCATTTTGAACATACTCGCACAAATCGCGGTAGTTGGCAGTGGTTACAATATCTAATATTGGCATTGTTTTTAAGTCGACCTGAGATTCCATAATAAGCGCTTTAGCCTTATTCGAATTAAAGCTGTAGCCGTAATCTGTTTGTTTAGAAAAGCCAGGCAGCCCATTTGGCACCATGCCTGCTTGCGCAGCAGTGCCAATGTTGTTACGCAAATATTTTACCATTTCCTTTTTGTTGATGGCATAATTCAAAGCCTGCCTAAAATTTTTGTTCTGTAAAGCAGGATGTTTTGATTGCATGTTGATGCCCAAGTATTCGGTGTTTAGATAGGGAAGTGTATTGAGAGTCAGTCCATTTTTATAAGCGGTTTGTAAAGTGCCATCTGCTTTCAGCAATTCGTCTTTGTAGCCTGCATCTAATCCAGAAATAAAATCCATTTTACCTTTCGAGAACTCTAAAAATGCAGATTGCTGGTCTGGGATAAAAGAAATGGCTACAGCATCTAAATAGGGGAGTTGAAGGCCATTTTCTTTTTCGAAATACTGTTCGTTTTTTAAAAGAACCAACTTTTCGTTGTCTACCCAAAGTTTCATTTTAAAAGGACCCGTGCCAATTGGGTTTCGTCCAAACTGATCGCTTAACGTTTCTACAACTTCTTTTGGAACAACTGAGCAATATTTCATAGTCAACAGTCCCAGAAATGGGGTGAAGGGCTCTTTAAGACAAATTATAAAAGTAGTGTCGTTGGTCGCCTCAAAAGATTTTACTTTTTGAAATACCCAAGCTCCAGGTGCTGCAGTTTCCCTTGCAACGAGTCTTTCGAAACTGTATTTAAAATCTCTTGCAACAACTGCGCGTGTTCCATTTTCAAATATTTCATGTAAATGAAAAAAAACATCCTCGCGAAGATTAAAAGTATAGATTAAACCGTCTTCAGAAATAGTCCACGATTTAGCGATACATGGCTCAACGTTGAGTTGATTGTCCATTTGAACCAAACCATTGAAAACCTGATTAACTGCCCAGATGATAGATTGCTCTTTCGAAAAAGCTGGGTCGAGTGTACTAATTCCTGCGGGCTCATTGTATCTAAAAATAGACTTGCCTTCATAATCTAGTTTTGAATTGCAACTGGATAAAACAATTGCAGTAATGCAGATATAGATGAAATTTCTCAAATCGAAGAATTAATAATATTCAATATTAATGGATAAAGAAAGATGCTTATTTCCGATTTGAAATAGTTATCACAAGATTCTCCAACACGGTGCGACTTCATTATAAAATGTAGCATATATCACATAAAATGACTTTTGAAGGGGATAACTTTAGGTCTAAAAATTAAATAGCATGAAAGAGATCAAGAAAAAAGAGCATACCAAACGGATATTGGTGCCGATGGAAGGTCTTTATCAAAAGCCTTCCACAATATGGTGCGTCGAGGTGAGATTATCACAATTATAGATGACGATCCAGTGGTGCCTTGCCGGTTGTATGCAAATGACTTCCATGAAGTGATTTACAATGCAGATGAACTTGTTTTTGCCTAATTTCTTCTCCATCCAAATACGGTAATGGATTCTCTAATTTCTAACCTAAGTATGATGTAATAAAAAAGCCTCCCAATTTAATTGAAAGGCTTTTCAATTCAGTTGAATTTAATCTTAGTCAATCCAATCTGCAATAAACAGGTTGGTCGCTTTTGTGCCACCATTAACGCGGTTTGAAGAGAAAATTAATTTTTTACCGTCAGGCGAGAACATTGGGAAAGCATCAAATACACCATCGTAGGTAATTTGTTCTTTTCCAGTTCCATCTAAGTTAATCATGAACAAGTTAAATGGATATCCTTTTTCGCTATTGTGATTTGAAGAGAAAATAATTTTCTCGCCACTTGGGTGGAAAAATGGAGCCCAGTTTGCCTGACCTAAATCTGTAATTTTTCTTAATTCAGAACCATCAACGTTGCACACATACAATTCCATATCTGTTGGCTTGACCAAGCCTTGACTTAACAATTCTTTGTATTCTGTGATTTCTACCTCTGTTTTTGGTCTTGAGGAACGGAAGATCAATTTTGTGCCGTCAGGAGAGAAAAATGCCCCACCATCGTAACCTAAATCGAAAGTCACTTGCTTTACATTGCTGCCATCGGTATCCATCGTGTACAGCTCTAAATCTCCTGTTCTCAAAGAAGTGAAAACAATTTTATCTCCCTGAGGCGAAACTGTCGCTTCTGCATCATAGCCTGGTTCGTCTGTTAAAGTGTCAATGACCTCACCGTTAAGGTCAGAAACGAAAATGTCAAAGTCAGGATAGATAGGCCATACATAAGCGTTGTCCTCTCTCTTTTCTGGTACGGGAGGGCAAGCCTCATCACCTAAGTGCGTGCTACCAAAGATAATTGTAGAATCACCAGGCATAAAGTAAGAACATGTTGTTCTTCCTGCTCCTGTTGAAACCAAAGTTGGCTTGTTGTCTTTTAAATTGTCATTCGCCCAGTCGAAAACAAAAATTTGATCACATTCTAAGCCCCAAGCTTCGTTGTTCGATTGAAAAACTAGTTTTTCATTATTAAAAGAAAAGTATGCTTCAGCATTGTCCCCACCAAAAGTGAGCTGCTTGATGTTTACCAAGTGTTTTTCTTCTTCATAATGAAGGTAGGTCTTCTTAGTTTCACCAGACCAGCCGTCTGTTTTTTTACCTTCTGCGCCACCTTCACCTTTCTTATACTCAGTGTTACAAGCGACTGCGAACATGCCTGCTATCGCGAAAAGAAAAATATTTTTCATATTACTTACTATTAAGAATCATTCTAAATGAGGCGGCAAATATAAATTCTAAATCTAAGCGAAATATGATTTTTGACATTCTAAATTGAGGAGGTTAAAGCGCTTATTTTTCACGAATAGCCACAAGAAGTAAGCCTGAGAAATACGGTTTTATTTTAGCATAACATGATTACATTTGCTTCACTTCAACTCTGGTAATTATACTCTATGGCAGGTAAAGTATTAATAGATGCGCAACACCTTCAAGTAATGTTGAATCGTCTGTGTTGTCAGCTCATAGAAAACCATAACGACTTTAAGGAAACCGTACTTATTGGTCTTCAGCCGAGAGGCGTGGAAGTGGCCAAAAGGTTGGTTGAACTTTTAGAAAACAACTTCGGTTGTAAAGATCTTAAGCTTGGTTTTCTGGATATTACTTTCTTTAGAGATGATTTCAGAAGAAGAGATGAACCTTTGCAAGCCAACCAAACACATATTAATTTTTTAGTGGAGGGTAAAAAAGTTGTTTTTATAGACGATGTACTTTATACCGGTAGAAGCGTTAGAGCCGCGCTAGACGCGATACATTCTTTTGGAAGACCAAAGAACATTGAACTTATGGTTCTAATAGACCGCAGGTTTAGTAGAGATTTACCCATTCAACCAAATTATACGGGAGCCCAAGTGGATGCCATAGAAAGCGAGCGCGTAGTCGTAGAATGGCAAGAAACGGAAGGAGAAAATATTATAACCTTAACAAATGACGCTGAAGTATGAGTGAATTAAGCGTTGACCACCTTTTAGGGATAAAAGATTTAACTCAAGAAGACATTGAGCTAATCTTTACAACGGCCGATCAGTTTAAAGATGTTATCAATAGACCCATCAAGAAGGTTCCTTCGTTAAGAGATATCACCATTGCTAACTTATTTTTTGAAAACTCGACACGCACCCGTTTAAGTTTCGAATTGGCAGAGAAACGATTGTCAGCAGATGTCATTAACTTTTCAGCATCTTCCTCTTCCGTGAGCAAAGGTGAAACGCTAATAGACACTGTAAACAATATTTTAAGTATGAAAGTGGATTTGGTTGTGATGCGACACCCGAATCCTGGCGCTGGAGTATTTCTGTCTAAAAATGTAGACTCTACCATAGTGAATGCCGGAGATGGTGCTCACGAACATCCTACACAGGCTCTTTTAGATGCTTATTCAATACGCGAGAGGCACGCAGATTTGGTAGGAAAGAATGTGGTTATCGTTGGAGATATTTTACACTCTAGAGTTGCGCTTTCGAATATATTTTGCCTGCAGAAGCTTGGCGCGAATGTGATGGTTTGCGGTCCTTCTACCTTGATGCCGAAGCACATTCATTCTTTAGGTGTGCAAGTGGAATATAACTTGAGAAATGCACTCGAATGGTGTGATGTAGCCAATATGTTACGCGTACAAAACGAGCGACAAGACATTAACTACTTCCCCTCAGTAAGGGAATATACCATGCAATATGGTGTAGATATGGACTTACTGAAAAGTCTATCAAAAGAAATTACAATAATGCATCCAGGACCAATTAATAGGGGTGTAGAAATAACAAGTGAAGTGGCAGATTCAGATCAGGCCATAATCTTAAATCAAGTTGAAAATGGAGTAGCTATACGCATGGCTGTTCTCTATCTCTTGGCTTCAAAACGAAAGTTGAGTACATAATACACTTAAATGAAAACGAATTACAAGGAGAAACTAAATCACGTTTCTACATTTATATTTGATGTAGATGGTGTGTTGACAGACGGAAGTGTTTTAATGATTCCAGGTCATCAACCGGTGCGCAATTTTAATACAAAAGACGGTTTTGCTATTCAATTAGCGATGAAGAAAAATTACCGAATTGCAATTATTACAGGCGGCAATAGCGAAGCAGTTAAAGAGCGACTACAATTTTTAGGTGTAAAAGATGTTTTCTTAGGAGCAAATGAAAAGAAACCTGTTCTTGAAAAATACATCAAAGATTCGAATTTGAAGCCTGAAGAAGTTTTGTACATGGGGGACGACTTGCCGGATTACGATGTTATGCAAATGGTTGGCGTAGCTTGCAGCCCGGCAGATGCAGCTCCAGAAATCAAGGCCATTTCTGATTATGTATCTTTAAAGCTCGGTGGAAAAGGATGTGTGAGAGATGTCATAGAACAAACTCTAAAAGTGCAGCACCGCTGGATGGAAGAAGGGGACAAGGTTTGGTAAAATAAATTTGAATGATGAAGTGGCTTAAGCTGATAAGATGGCCAAACCTTCTTATCGTAATTCTATTATTTACAGTTTTTAGATTTTATTTTTTAGAGCCTTTCGGGGTGGCTACTTCATTGAGCAATGGTCAGTATGTACTGCTTATGCTTTCGGTTATGCTCATTATGGCGGGAGGAAACGTAATCAATGACGTTTATGATAAGACCGCTGATAGGATAAATAAGCCGGGTAAAAACCTCATAGGAATTGAGATAAAAGAAAAGCATGCCCGAGCGTTATATTGGGTATTGAGTATTATTGGAATGTTATTGGGCTACTTTATGGGCTACACTGTCGGCATTACCATGCTGGGTAGTGTTCATTTGATAGCTTTTTTCCTTTTATGGATGTATACCACAGATTTTAAACACCGCTTTCTGCTGGGGAATTTTGTAGTGTCGCTATTGGCTTCCTTAGTTCTGGTTTGCATTGTATTGTTTGACGTTGTTCCTGCAAATCAGGAGCTGATAAGCACTGGAGAATACAATAATCTGTTGTTGATTTTTGCAGCGTATTCGGTTTTTGCATTTTTTACAACTCTTATAAGAGAGATGATAAAAGATGCTCAAGACGTAAAAGGAGACAGGCGAATAGGGGCAAAGACTTTTCCAATTATTGCCCCTGCAAAAGCTGTGAAGTCTGCAATAGGGATAATACAAGTACTACTAACTTTGAGCCTTATTGGAACCATTTATTATTTCAAAAATTCAATTGGCCTTGTGTTATACATTTTAACTTTAGTGGTAGTACCCTTAATCATAAGTACAGTTAATGTCGCTAAAGCGACAACCTACCAAAATTGGGGTTTAGCATCAAAACTTATGAAACTTGTAATGGTCTTTGGTGTTTTGTCGGTTGTTATTTTCACTTACGCTTAAAAGTGAATTTACTTTCAAACGATATCAAACTCATTCTTGGTTCGGGCTCTCCCCGAAGAAAAGAGCTGCTGTCAATGTTGGGCTATTCATTTGAAGTGCGAAAGGGAAATGCCGATGAGATTGCACCTTCCCATTTGAATGGAAATGAGACAGCTGTTTTTTTGGCTTTACAAAAAGCCGAGGAGCTTAAAAGCACACTTCAACAAAATGAACTGCTAATAACCTCTGACACCGAAGTGTGGAAAGGCAGTAGACGTTTTGGTAAGCCACAAGATTTGGATGAGTCTAAAGCTATGCTTAGGGAGCTGTCGGGAGCTTCACATCAAGTAATCTCTGGTGTTTGCTTATGCGATTTGAAAAGAACAAAATCTTTATCGGTTACGACCAATGTGTTTTTTAAAACACTTAGCGAGGAAGAAATTGAGCATTATGTATCTGAATACAAGCCTTTAGACAAGGCAGGTGCTTACGGCATCCAAGAATGGATTGGTCTCGTTGGAATCGAAAGAATTGAAGGGTCTTATTTTAATGTTGTTGGTCTTCCTGTTTTTGAATTAGCCGAAATGCTAAAAAATTGGACAGAAAAGTAGGCTCCATTTTTCTCTTAATATTCGTTAATGCGTTGGCCTATCGTAAGATGTTGATAGTGTATTGAAAGAAAATTAGAGAGCCTACATGACTAACAAAGGACTAAGCGATAGAGTATTTGTAGGTGACGGTTGGGTGCGGGATGACAAGCGCAACAAGCCTCGTTTTGAATTGATATACTTCGTGAAAGGCGATGAGTAATTAGCCGATTTTTTCAAGTATAAGCCCGCTTCCAGGTGCAATTTCTCTAAACGGTTGATCTCGTTTTTCTTTCAAACTATCCTCAATTTCTTGGAGGTTTAGTTCTCCTTTTCCGAGTTTAAACAATTGTCCCATCATTAAACGAACCTGATTTCTTAAAAAACCTTTTGCAGTGACTTTGAGCGCGTATGTCTTGTCAGGAAAAAAACTTGCGGTATAAAAAGTGTTTTCAATAATTGTACAATTCGAAATACTTCTAAGGGTTTTGGTCTTTGCGCTTGGTTTAGTTGCATAATTGAAGAAATCATGCTCTCCCTCAAATAACTCTGCGCCTTTTGTCATTGTGTCTAAATCGAGGGGCTCTAAAATAGAAGTCAATAGTGAAGCACAAAAGGGGTGTGGTTTCATGCCAGAGGAAAACAGATACAAATAGGTTTTCTCATTGTCTGGATTTAGTGGATTGTAAGCTGAATCAACCTCATTTATTGACAATGCTTTAATGTCGGGAGGTAGATTTACATTGAGTTCTTCTAAAAAGTGTTCTTTCGATTGAAGTAGAGATGCGGTGAGTATAAAAGAGCTCTCATTCGCAGAAACCATTGCATCTGTTCGGCTAGAGCCCATAGTCTTGAAATCGATATGCTTAAGAACAAATTCTATGGTTTTGTCTATGCGCTCATGAACCGTTTTTAAGCCAGTCTGTTTGGCCCATCCGTGTAGACGAAATCCTAGGTATTGAATTATTATATGGTAAGTGGAGTTTTCTGAATTGCGCACGGTTCAAATGTAGAAGATTCTAAAACTCTGTCACCTGCGTGACCAACAATGTTTCTGAGTTTTCTTCGTAATAAATATGTAAAGGAATTCTTGGGAATACATCAGAGTTAGATTTTCGATACCAATGCAAACAGGGGACGTCAATTTTATCATAAGGACTAATGCTACGAATGCCAATAATCGAGTTAAACGGAATAACTTTAATGGTGTCTTTGATAAGAGGATTGAGTCTATGATAACTGAATTTCTCTATTACTGTTGGGAGCTCTTCTTTGGAGACTTGAACCCTGTGCCATTCTTCACCCCAGTCCCAACCTGCAGAAACAATCTTGTTGTATTTTCGCTCGCTTAGACCGTAAATCTCACCTTTTTCGTTTGGCCAAAGTGCCTTTGCGACATGTAAATGTTCGTATGTAAAAAGCGAAATACACAAGACAAGTAGGGTTTGAATAATGCTCATGTTTGTGTTGAGTATGCGGTTTGCTAAAAATGCTAATCCATACAAGCCTATGAAAGAAAGGTTTAGGAACCATATCTCTACAGGTGAGCCACCTAAAGCAATTACAAATATTGATATAAATGCAGCAAGAGCAATAACAATAGAAATGCCGATGACCAGCGTGTTTTTTTTCCAACCCACATTGTTTCTAATTTTAATGAGAATTGGGTTAAATGTTTTCTCAGACTCTTTTGGGAAAGGCCCTTTCTTTAATTTTATGATGAATAGGTAAATAAAAAATAAAAGAAAAATAATCCCGACAAAATTGAAGTCGAAAATTTCTAAAACGAAGACGTGTATAAAAAGAAGCAAAAGGAGTATTCCGTGATAGGTTTTAAAGAGTATGCTCATAATGTTGATTAAAATACGATAGTCTTCGAGGTTAAAAATAGAGAATAGAACGGGCTGATTGAAAAGTTATTCTAACAACCTTTGCAAGGCAGATATAATGTTTTGTTAAAGCAGTATTTCTTATGGCATACATGTCCAGCTTTTTTATTTTCGTTCTTCTATTTCATCCAAAACAGATTTTAAATGTTGTGCATCCGCAATACCAGTTTAGATCCCTTTTTCAATCAAGCGACTGAAGAGTACTTTTTAAAAAATACGGATCAGAATATTTTTATGCTTTGGCAGAATGACAATACTATCGTTGTGGGTAAACATCAAAATACCTTGGCGGAAATTAATGTTGAGCATGTTAAACAACGAGGTATAAATGTAGTGCGCAGATTAACAGGTGGAGGTGCTGTTTTTCATGATATGGGAAACCTTAACTACACATTTATTATGGGCTATGGTGCAGAAGGCGCCAAAGTAGATTTCAATAAATACAATCAGCCCATTATTGATGTTTTAGCAACGCTCGGTGTAACGGCAGCCTTTTCAGGACGCAATGATATTTTGATAAATGAACAAAAGTTTTCGGGCAATGCCGAGCACATCTATTTGCAAAAACAACGCGTCCTGCACCATGGAACACTTTTGTATGCTTCAAAGATTAAAGACATATCTGATGCTTTAAATATTAACCCATTAAAATATGAGGGTAAAGCGCGGAAATCTGTCAAGAGTAGAGTGACGAATATAAGCAGTCATCTAAAAGAAGATATTGGTGTAGAACGATTTGCGCAAACGGTTATGGATCACATTACGAGTTTGTATCCAGATGCTGAGCCTTATGAAATTACTGAAGACGATCGCAAGGCCATTCATAAACTGGCAGATGAAAAATACAGTCAATGGCACTGGACCTATGGCTATTCTCCGAATTATGGCCTAAAGAAGGGTGTTAAAACACCTGGCGGCCATGTTGAGGTTCATTTGAATGTGGAGAAAGGAATCATCTCTGAATTGGCAATATTCGGAGACTTTTTTGTCAATAAGGATTTAGACGCTCTTGTTGAAGGCATTAAAGGAGTGGAGCATCGAGAAATGGCTGTTTTAAAACGGTTGCAAGAATTGGGTAGTAACCAATACTTTAGTAATATTTCTGCTGACGAACTACTTGAAGCATTTTTTTAGAGTAGAATAGCTCATTAGAAATACCTGAATACTATTTTTTTAAAGTTTTATCCATATGGAGGAATTAACCTTAACGACACCGGCACTTTTATTTTCAGCGATATCCTTGATTATGTTGGCTTATACCAATCGATTTCTTGCTTATGCAGCCGTAATTCGAAATTTGCATGACAAGTATTTAGAGAAGCAAGACGACACTTTAATCGATCAAATCAGAAACTTAAAATTAAGATTGAACTTAACGCGCTGGATGCAGATTTTCGGCATTACAAGTTTACTGCTCTGCGTCTTGACAATGTTCCTCATTTATGTGGAGTTTCATGTGATTGCAGTTTGGGTGTTTGGAGTGGCTTTGGTGCTTCTTATTTTATCATTGACATTGCTGGTTAAAGAAATTCAGATTTCTATTCGTGCCTTAAGTCTTCACCTCAAGGATATTGAGGAGCATTTAAAACGGAAGTGATTACACTTGAACACATTTTAAACAAACTGACTAATAGCCAACTGCTGCACCATCTGGACTAGATGAGTCTGAAACACCAATGTAACCTCCGCCATCTTCTGTGTTGAGCATGATGCCCATTAGGCGACCAAGATTTTTTGTTTCTTTTAGTGAATGGCCCATCTGCTCTAGCGCTTTTTTCGTGTCTGGAGATAAAAGATCCTTTTCATAAACTATTTGATCAGGCATCCACTGATGGTGAATTTTCATAGCCTCTATCGCCTTGTTTAAGGGCATGTGGTATTCAATAACATTTAGAATAGTTTGAAATACAGTATTGATGATAGTCCTTCCGCCCGGGCTACCAATGACTAAAATTGGCTTGCCATCTGAAGTTACAATTGTTGGGCTCATGCTGGATAGCATTCTTTTTTCGGGCGCAATAGTGTTTGGGACTGTTCCGATGAGCCACCCACTATTTGTGTAGCCGGGTTGTGGATTAAAGTCTCCCATTTCATTATTGAAGATGAACCCCAATTTTGTAGAACCCAATCCAGAGCCGTAAGACTGTTCGAGTGTGTAAGTGAGAGAAACTGCAGCGCCATTTTTATCTATAACTGAAAAATGTGTTGTGTTTTTCCCGTCATACAATTGACCAAATTTTGAAGAGTCGCTAATTGATGCATGATCTATATCAATATTGTCAAAGCGCATTTTAGCAAATTCCTTTGAGGTAAGTTTGTCCAAAGGCATGTTTGGATTAAAATCTGGATCGCCCAAAAACTCAGCACGATCTGCATATGTTCTTCGCATCACTTCAGCCACCAAATGCACATAAGCTGTTGAATTGAATTCTAAAGTCTCAAAATCCGCTTTCTCCATCATGTTGAGCATCTCGATGATGGCCACACCACCAGAACTTGGAGGTGGCATCGAAATGATTTCAAAATCCTTGTATGTTCCTTTGATTGGTGCACGTTCTATAGCTTCATATTTTGCTAAATCTCTTTCAGTGATTATGCCGCCATTGGCTTTCATAAATGCTGTTATTTCTTTTGCTACAGCACCTTTGTAAAAACCGTCTTGCCCATGGTCTCTTATAAGGGTTAATGTGTTTGCAAGTTCTTTTTGAATCCACAGCTCACCTTGCATTACTAGATCTCCATTCGGGTGTGTATAGTAGTTTTTTAAGAATTTAGGATAGTTATTTGAGTTGAGTTGTTTTCCGTGCTGTGCAAGTGTCCAAGACAGTGTTACTCCGTTTTCTGCTAAATCTATTGACGGCTGAACCAATTTCTTCCACGAAAGTGAACCATACTTTTGATGCGCTAAATACAAACCCGCCACAGTACCAGGAACACCAATTGTTTTTGCACCATTATGGTTGCTGCCTTGAATGAGTTCTCCATTGTTATCCAAATACATGTCGGGAGTGGAAGCCAATGGCGCCTTTTCCCTAAAGTCAATGGTTGTAGATTCGCCCTTGTCGTTTAAATAAACTAAAAAGCCTCCTCCGCCAATATTTCCAGCTTGCGGGTGTGTTACGGCTAATGCAAAAGCCGTAGCTATAGACGCGTCAATGGCGTTTCCTCCATGCTTTAAAATATCTCGACCAACTTTTGAGGACACCTCATTATCAGAAACCACCATACCGTTTTGGGCATACACTTGACCATAAATATTGCACTGAAATATGATTAATACTGCGATAAGAGCAAATTTGAATTGTCTATAGATTCTTTGGTAGTACATAGTATAGAGTCAGTTCTGAGCGGTTTAAAAATAAAAAAGCCTGTCTATTTAGACAGGCTTTCAAATATAAATAAGTTAGAAGTTGCTACTTAAAGTACCACAACATTTACCGCGTTAAGTCCTTTTTGTCCTTCTTCTACGTCATAGCTTACTTTGTCGTTTTCGCGTATTTCAGTTGTTAATGCACTCTGATGTACAAATACGTCTTTGCCTCCTTCGTCTGGAGTGATAAATCCAAACCCTTTTGAATTGTTAAAAAATTTTACTGTTCCGTTACTCATGATTAAAGTTATTAATTGAACTAGTAAATGTAGGTCTTTATGCAACATGAATCTAACCACTGTAAATTGTTAATGAATGGAGTTATTAATTCAATTCTTTTAACAACGTGTTTGCGGCTAGTTTTCCAAGTTCATTAGAAGCAAGTGGACTGGCACCAGTAATAAGTTTTCTATCTAAACACACTGTTTTATCCGATTTTGTGTTAACAAGCGTTGCGCCAAGACTTTTAAGTTTTTTGCTTAAACCGAATGGCATTTGTCCTGGCAAATAACCAATCATTGGAGTTTGTTTGTCTACGGCATCTGGAAACACAGCCATGTTGTATCCTTCATAAAGGAATTTATTGTCATTCAATGTCGTAGATAAAAATGAACCTGGACCATGGCAAAGGCTAATAGTGAACAAGTCGTTTTCATTGGCCCATCTCAAAACCTTTCCAACGTTTTTATCTTCAGGTATACCAAGCATAGAGCCGTGCCCTCCAGGAACAAAAACTGCTGCGTAAGAATCCACATCTTTAGAAGCAGCTTCAGCCAGCTCAGCTAATTTCTTTGGTTTTTCAAAGTTGCTTTTTAATTCAGCGTATATGCTTTTTACATTTTCATCTTGTTCAGGAAAGGCCCACATTTCAAAAACGACAGGCTTACCTGTTGGGGTAGAAATTTCAAAATCAAAACCCGCATTTTTTAAATGCAACATCGGCACAAGAGCCTCTACCGGATGGTTTCCAGTAGAAAAGTCTTTTCCATTCTGCATTGTCAAATTCTTTTGCTCGGTGAATATGACAAGGATTTTAGAACGTTTGCCAGTGTACTTTGTGTATTCTATGTTTTCATAGTCAGACTTTTTTACCGTGCCTAACATCAACGCAAGTTTAGAAGGACTGTAAGAGCCATCTGATTCTAGATGAGGTGCAATTCCTAAGAGTTTCTTTAACATGTTCTCTGATTATTAAAGTTAGTCAATTTATATTATTGCTTGATATTAATTACAATTTTGCCTTTTGCGCGTCCAGAAGCCAGATGTTTAAATGCTTCTATACTCTCAGAAAATGAATACTCCTTATCTATAATAGGTTTGATTTTCTCATCTTCAATCAAGGTTTTAATCCGATTCAAATGCTCGCCATTAGGGTGCATGAATATGTACTTGTAAAGCACACCAGTTTTATTACTCAAGGCAGTTAACTCTTCTGGTAACTTGTATTCATTCATCCCAAACATTGCAGCACTCGCTTCATCTAAAGGACCAGCAATACTTACAATTTTTCCACCTTTTTTGGTGACTTCGAATGCTTCTGCCGTATAATTCTGACCCAGTGTGTCGAAAACTATATCAGCATCTTTTACAATGGCTTTGTAATCTTCTGTTTTGTAGTCAATAACTCTATCCGTGCCAAGCGCTTTTACCCATTCTATATTACTTGTACTAGTTGTTGTGTAAACAAAAGCACCTTTATTTTTAGCATATTGAATGGCAAAGCTTCCAACACCACCAGAACCTGCATGAATTAAAACTTTATCATTTGCTTTAATTCCTACTGCCTCTAAAGATTGCATTGCTGTAAGCCCTGCTAAAGGAATACTTGCTGCTTCTGAGAAAGAAATATTGCCAGGCTTTTTTGAGACCGCAGTACTCGTAACAGCTACAAATTCTGCAATAGTTCCCATTTGTTCTTGAGGAACTCTAGCATAGACTAAATCACCAATTTCGAAATCTGACACTTCATTGCCCACTTCTTTTACTATTCCACTCACATCGTAAGAAATGCCTGTTGGAAACGGGAGTGGAATAAAAGCTTGTAAGTTTCCAGCGATTATACTTTTATCTATTGGGTTAATTGCTGCTGTCTTTACTTCAATAAGTAAATCTTGGGGCTGAACTGTGGGTATGTCAACAGTATTGATTGTTAAACTGTCTTCTATTGGTCCGTATTTTATTAATTGTAAAGCTTTCATTATGTATCTCTTTTATTCTATTTGATAATTTGACACAAATGTAGAGGGCGCGTTTCGTGAAAAATTTACCCTATGGTAAGAAAACTACTTTTTGGCTTTTTCTACACGAATACGACTTAAACTCTGTTGTGTGATGCCTAGGTAAGAAGCAATGTGATAGTTGCGCGCAGACTGTTCAATGTTTGGGTATTGCTCCAAGAATAAATCATATCGCTCCTCAGCCGTTAGCTGTAGCTGATTTAGAATTCGTTTATGTAAACTCACTATATGGCGTTCAAGATTATTCCTTTGGTAAGCTTCAAATTCTGGAAACTCAGAATGAATACCAATTAATTCTTTGGCTTTAAATTCAATAATCGCAGATGCTGATAGAGTCTCTATGCTGAGTGTAGCCTTTTCATGGTTGTGAATGGCAATGTAATCGCTAATCCACCAATTTTTAATGGCAAATTGTAAGGTGTGTTCCTTTCCGTTCTTGTCGGTGCAGAAAGATCTCATGCAACCCTCGTGAACAAAATAGATTTTTTTAACTGTTTGCCCTTCACGAATTAATGTCACTCCTTTTGGAATGCTCTTTTCTTCAGAAATAGAGTAAAGGTATGCTTCAGCCTCAGCGCTGAGCGTAATAACACCCTTTAGTTTCTCAATGAAGTTTTCCAATAGATCTAATTCTGATTGCCTTTATTGTCTTGTGATGCTTCTACCATGTCTAAATATACATCTTCAACATGCTCGCGCGCCCAGCGAGTTCGTCTTAAAAAACCAAGACTAGATTTCATGGTTGGGTTGTATTTAAAACAACGAATATTTACACGTTCTGCAAGATATGCCCAACCGTAATGTTCTACCAATCGTTCTAAAACTTGCGCTAGTTTTACGCCATGTAATGGATTGCTAAGCTGTTCTTCTGTTGCTTGCCTTCTGTGGCGTCTTGTAGGATTTTCTTCGTTGAGCTGTTCATTTGTCTTTAAAGTAAACCGTGTGTTTGGGAGAGCATCTGGTACTTTTAAATTTTCATTTGCCTCACTTTGTTGCTCTTCTTTATTCTTATTATTAAATCTATTGTTCAATTTTTATGAATGTATTTTTTGAGTTAATTCCAGCGTATTCATGTGCGAATTGTGCGTAATCAGACATTAGTCAGATTCAGCTTGAAATCAGATGTTGGATTAAAAATAGAATTTTTAAATTAAGTTAGAGCGCAGCATGAATTATAAACGTTGTTGGTATTAGTTTTTTTGTTTTCATTTTTTTTGATAAGTCAAGTGAACGGGTTTTATGTTTTCTTTTATGGGATTTTATATTCCCTTTTTTATGAATAATAATCCAGTTCCAATCATAAAACTGGGCACAACAGTTGCCAAATGCATATACATTAATTCATTATATCCCATTTCTATATTTTATACTCAGGTTGAGATTTTAATTCTCGTGAGAGAGAACATCCTTGATAAAATGCGTTTCAATGCGTTTTACCTTTTGTTATTTGCTTTTATTTTATCGCAACTGGATTAACAGGTGACCCAACAGCACCTGGGATATTAAGAGGTTGTGCCGAGATGAAAAATTCGTATACTCCATCTTCAGCACAATCTTTTGCTAGATCTTCCAGCCACCATATTTCACCAAGATAGACACCTAAATCTCTCAGTATATTCCCATGTAATGGACTAATCGTTTCGGGATCAATTTCATTTGGTGTTCGTTCGACACCAATATTGTCTGCGGCAATAGCCGAGATTTCATTTTCCTTAATCCAGGTTACAACATCTTTTACAATTCCTGTTTGTGGGTTAAAATAATTTAATCTGGAAGATGGATCATTATACCACATGGGCACAACACCAGTTCTTAAGATCACTATATCACCTTTTTTAACTTCTGTTCTCTGTTGTTTCAGTGCACCTTCAATATCTTCCCGAGTAATGCCATAACCAGGGGATAAATTTCCGCCTTTAAATGCCAATATATCAATCAAAACTCCCCTTCCAATTAGGGATTCTTTCACGTTTTCAATTCCCAATTTCGTAGCATCCCGCAGGGTGCTATGCAATACCAAAGTCTAAAGTAGAATCTATTTTTATTCAACAAATTCTAAAATATCACCAGGTTGACAGTCCAATGCCAAACAGATAGAATTTAATGTTGAAAATCGAATTGCTTTAACCTTTCCTTGTTTTAGGATTGAAAGATTGACTGTTGATACACCAACTTTTTCAGAAAGTTCTTTTAACTTCATTTTTCGTTTAGCCAGCATTACATCTAAGTTCACTACAATAGCCATAATTCTCAATTTATATGGTTAATGAACTTTCGATTTCATTCAATAAATCCGTGAAATTCTTTTCATTTTTTCCCCAAGAGTAAATTTGAAATAGCGTTGATGAACAAAATTTCATTATGGTTTCGTTTCCTCTTGTTTCAAAGCTTATATATAGATTCTCACCCCAAGATGTGAATGAAATCGGTGTGATCGCTAAAAGTTCAAATCTGTCTTTATCCGCTTCAATCAATTTAAATTTCGAATCTTTTATAACCTCTATGATCTTTTCAAACATCAGCTCTTTAGAGATATCAAATGTCTTTTCAGAACGAATCTTTGAAGTAAGCAGATTGTATTTACTGGTAAAGTAATTTGTAAAAGAAAGAGATTTTCTAATGATCAAATTGAAAATGAAAAACCCTACAATTAAAAAGATGGTGACTATAAGAATAGGACTATTAGGTTCTAGATAGTTACCAATTAGAAATGGAAAGATTATTAAAACGGATAAAGCAATCCATATTCTAATATCTCTTAATGTTGGCTTGTGCGTGATATATTTCATATAATCTATTTTACTATTTAGGACAAAGATAATAGTAAATATAATGTAAAACAAATATAAATTAATGTTAATCGTTAATTTATTAATATTTTAATATGAAACCACTAAGCGCAACAATGTTTATATTGCATAGCACCCTGCGGGATGCTACGACTCCATACACGGGACGTTATTGTAAGGATTAAGCTCGTTAATATTTTTCAGTTCGGTTATTTTTTTTGCTTGTAGAGAACGGGTTTGTGTATGGCTCGTTGCGGAAAATCAGCTATGATTTTCCACCGTCAC
>ERZ1046740.395-NODE-395-length-37373-cov-30.395118_pt1 | contig 37373 bp, 28 predicted proteins | sample MGYA00383093_ERZ1046740 | MGnify/ENA primary metagenome ERZ1046740 (study PRJEB29581, sample SAMEA5548363) | metagenome | biome: marine; feature: coastal; material: water | depth 25 m | study: Short-term variability in the microbial, nano- and picoplankton... | reverse complement strand
ATATAACCGGCATCTTCAAAACCGTTTTCTTTTTCTGACCACTTAATGTATGATGCTTCTAAATTTGATAATTTTTGTTCTACCGTCATAATGATTGTTTGTTTTTAATTACAGTACTAATATACGAAAAATAATTGACATAAAAAAATATTTCGGCAACTATTTTCGGTAAAAAGCCAACTCTTTTTGTAATCGATATATAAATCATACCAAAATACATTTTTCACTATCTTTAAACGTTTAATTTCCATATTAGTTATTTGTCTAATCATGATTAACTTTGCTGAAGAGAATAGAATCGCAGCGGCAAAGGAACGTATTACTACTTTTAGAAAAACCGCAACAGTCAAGGAAGTATTGAATAATAAGAGCATACTTAAATTTGTAACTGATTCTATTTTAAAGCCACCTCCTAGAAGGTCTCCATATATAATAACTAAAATAGCACCTCTTCGTTTTAATATCATAGGCTTAACTACTCAAATTAAAGAAGATGTATATTTGATTCAATTAAATAGCATTTATCCTGTTGATATTTTGCAAAGAACAATGTTTCATGAATTAGTACATGTTTTACAATTTGATAGACGATACTTAATAGAAGGTTTTGGTTTAGTCTTTTGGAAGGGTGAAGCGAGTTCATGGAATGTGCCATGGGGAGCAAGGCCATGGGAAATACACGCTGAAGAATTAACAGATCAGTTTTTTGTACCCTCATTTGAAGAAGATATATAAACTATATGAAAACACCGATTGTTAAGTATAGCGATAAGTTTTTAAATAATATTAGCTGGTTTATGAGAATTGGTGGTATTACACTTTGGCCATTTGTGGTTTTAAGAGAAAGATATAATTCCACTGCTTATTTTAAAAATAAAGCTAAAAGAATTATTAACCACGAGTCTATTCATATTAAACAACAAGAAGAGGTTTTAGTTTTGCCGTTCTATATTTTATATGTATTGGAGTGGTTTATTAAACTATTTTTTTATGGCAAGAAATCTTACTATAATATTTCTTTCGAAAGAGAAGCCTTTGATAATGATGATAACTTAGATTACCTAAAAACTAGAAAAAAGTATGCATGGATAAAACGCATACTTAAGTAGATATATAATATGTTAATACCTTTAAATAAAAATAAATGTCAGATCAAAAAAGACGCAGAATAAACACTGCAGCCAAAGAGGCACCTACCGTAGAACTAGTCAAAGAGGCAGTTCAAGAAACAACACAACAATTTAACGAGGCGAATGATGCCGTAGAAACTGGAAATGATTTTTCAGAGTTTTACGATGAATCTGGTGAGTTCCTATGGGATGCTTATGAAAGCACATGTCCTACTAGGTATAGAAAACCTAACCCACATATTAAGACTAGAGATAATGATAAGGTATATTCTAGAGAGCCTTATGCTCAAGAACTTTATGATAAGATATGCGAACATAGCGTAGATATTAAACCGGAATTATTTGAAGGTGAAATTCATGAAGGTATTATTCATGCCGTCGATCAAACCTTTATTACTGTAGACATTAGCTATAGAGAATTAGTTTATGTAAAAGCTAATAAAGAATCTGAAGAAGTTAGACAACTTAAACCAGGTGATGAAACTGCAGTCTTAATTACAGAAACAAAAGGACTACTAACAGGAACTATTACTGGTGGTGTTAAACACAAAACATTCATGGATCTTAGAGGAGCTATCGAAGAAGGTAACACTGCTTGGATTGGTCAAGTTAAAAACATGATTGAAAATGGTGGCTATATTGTAAGAGTACAAGGAGTTGATTGCTTTATGCCAGGTTCACTTGCAGGTATTAATAAATTATCTGACTTTAGTTCTATTATTGGAGAAGAAATATATGTTGTTCCTGTAAGCTTCTCATCAGATAGAGGAACAATAGTAGTATCACATAGAAAATATTTACAAGCATTAATTCCATCTGCCATCCAAGATCTAAAAGATAATAGAGGTGTTGAAAAAGAAGGTAATGTAACTGGAACTGCAAAATACGGAGTATTTGTAGAATTTGATAAATGTTTAACTGGAATGATTCATAACAATGAATTAGATGAAGATACTCAAGCTAAATTTAAAGCTAGAGATATTAAACCAGGTGATCCAATTAAATTCTTTGTAAAAGATATTATTAGTAATACTAAAATTACGTTAACTCAAAAAGAGTCATCAACAGTAAATCCATGGCAAGATATTTCATCTAGGTATCAAATACCATCTGTGGTTGAAGCTAAAGTAAAGACTAAAAAGGACTACGGTATTTTTGTAAATATCGAAGAAGGCGTAACTGGACTTTTACATATTAGTGAATTAAGAGATTTAGATCTTAATGACTATAGTGCTGGAGATTCTATAAGTGTACAAATTACTAGGATCGATGAAGCTACAATGAAAGTCTTTTTAAAGCTTCCTTAATAACTACTTAAATAGAGTGTGATATATATTGAAAAGTAATATCATACTCTTAATATGCAGAAATTAACAAAATCTTCAGATAGGCACTCTGTTTTAAACGCAAGCCAAATTGGTGTTGAATTTGAATTCTATTCAAACTTAGAACTTAAAGAAACACAAACTTCTTTATCTGATCTATTAAATAGAAAGATAAAACTAGAAGATAAAGCACATTCTGACTTCCAACCAACGGCGGATGTTTTTAAAATGGAACCTGATATGTCAGGTGGTAAGGGATTAATTGAGCTAGTTACTGGCCCAATGCCATACTATAGTGCTAGAGTTGTAATTCAAAAAATGTTAAGATGGATTGATTCCAATGGTTATACAAATGACCGTGCTTCAATTCACCTTAATATGTCTTTTAATCCGGATTATTTAGAAGATCCGAATATGATTACTAAAATGTCAGTTCTTAAATTTATTTTAGAATTTGACGAGAATCGAATTTACAAGTATTTTCCAGATAGAGAGAATTCAACTTATGCAAAATCTATTAAATGGGTTATGCCTAAGAATGAAGCCTTTTACTATAATGAAAACTTAATTAATTCAGATAACTTTACATTTGCTAATACTAAATATTATGGTATTAACTTTGAAAAGGCACAAAAGAATTATTTAGAGTTTAGATATATTGGTGGTAAAGATTATGAGAAACGATTAGATGATATTTTACATTTAGCTAATGGTTTTATTATGTCAATATGGAACTCTTGTTACAATCCAGTATATTCTCCTGCTAATAAAATTGAGCTAAAACGAATTTTAGAAAAGAATAAACCTCTGATGGAAATGCTAAAAGATCATAGGGCGATAAATAAATATTGGAAGGAGATAAATATATTAGTAGATTTGCAATCTGACGAACAAGTAATTAAAGTCCAATGGGATAGATTTAAAACTAAAGTTCTAGATTTACTTGCACATGGCTCAATGGAATCGGGTACAATTAACTACGATTCTGATTATAGTCAAGTACAAGTAAAGGACGGTGTTTTTAGAACAGCTTACTTGTTAGATGGATTTGAGTTTATCAATTGCGAAATATCTGGAAATATTGAAAATAGTGCAATTTACGGTTGTAAAATAGAGGGAGCTCAAATTGTACGCTCTCAACTATACCAGGGATGTGAAGTTAATGATTCTAAAGTAGAATCTTCTTATGTTCATGGAAGTTGTACATTAGAAAACTGTTTTGTCTTTGGAAGAGACGGTATCTTTAAAGGCAAAATGAATGGCGGTATTTTTAGAGAGGGAGGAGTTGGAAACAATGCTAGATTTTCTAAAGAAACTGAAGTAATAGTAAGCACAAAAATAAAATCATAAAATGAGTGAAATTAGACAAGGTAATGATACTAATCTAGGAACTGAAAGAGATTTCGGTGCTGGATGTCTTAATGCATTTTTATCAGAACTGGGAGATGACATGACTGGAGCTTGTATGGTTCCTGTTAATTTGCCACAAAGAGAAATAATTAATATAGTTAAAAGAGCTAAAAAATGGTTCTATAAAAACTATGAAGATTCTGTTAGAGAGAATTATTATGTAATACCTAAAGATGTATTCGACTCTGCATATTTTAAATCTAATAGATCGTTAAACCTACCTGGAGCTGGGGCAGATGGGTCTGGTGCAGTGTTTTCTGTATTTGGTGTATATGACACTGGATCTGGATATAATTCGACTGGCGCTGGCTTAGATGTAAGATTTCAACATGGTGGTGATTTTGCATTAGAAAAAATGTTGTTTAGAGGAATGTATGACGGATCAGGACCTGCAGAAGCTGCAGAAGAATTACAGTATTATGTATTGAATGCTTCTATGGCAGATCTATCTAGACAAATTATGGAAAATCCTATTTCATTTAGTTATACTAGATTAAATGGTGATTTAAAGATATTAGGAGATACTCCTAAAAGTGATGTTGTATTAAATGTATACGAGACAATTGAAGATTGTGCGTTATACGAAGATGAAGTATTCTTTAGATACTGTTCAGCTAAGATTAAGCAATCCCTAGGTGCTAAATTAGGGATCTTCAAGTTTGCATTACCTGGTAATGTAGAATTTGACTACGACGCAATAAAAGACATGGGAGACACCGAGTTAGAGTCTATTATTGAAGAGATAAAAGGAGACGAAGGAGTGGACTGGATGTTCCACTCTTAAAAGTCGAATACATATATAAATGGATTTTTATATTAAACATATAGGTGACCCTAATTATCAAACTAATGTGGTCGTAAACAACGGAGAGATAGAGCAATTAATGGCTCAAATTGAAACTGTTTTATTTACCAGAAAAAGAGATGTACTAGGAGAGCCTGGCTTTGGCTGTAACTTAGATGATATGATCTATGGATTAAACCAAAGTGAATATCAAATTAAGAACGAAATCGAAAGCCAATTAATGAATTATGTACCACTGGCACGTAAGTATTCTACTCAAGTTGCAGTTGAATTTTATAGAGGTGAAGTACGAGATGTTGCTTACATTGATATTACTATTAATAACGAGTACATAATCCAAGTAAATTTAAGATAAATAGATAATGGCTGAATTAAAATTTTTAAGCACGTTAAGAGCTACCGCGAATCAAATCAAGGCAGATTCTCGTACATATATCTCAAGGGTATATAAACGTACTAATACGCTTTTTACCGAAGCATCCCCATTTGCTCAAATAGTAAATGTAATGGCTGAGCTCGGTGAATTAATCATGTTCTACATAGAAGACTCTACTGTTGAACAAAACATATACACTGCGCAACAACCAGAATCTATTTATGGTTTATCAAGATTAACTGGCCATGATGCTACTAGAGGTTTTGCAGCAACTGGCGAAATAGAATTTAGATGGAAGGTTGGTGCTGATTTAGGTAGGCTTGCAGGTACTGGTTTAAATATTGATGCAAGAGCCGAATTACAATGTGAACAAAACGGAATGAAGTATACTCTATTGACTTCAAAGGAAAGATATAGATTAGAAAAATCTAATAAGTATAAAATTAAAACTGCAATTATACAAGGTGAATTTGAAGAACAAACATTTACTTCAACTGGAGAATCAATGCAATCATATAATGTAAAAGTTAATAAGTTAACCGATCATTCAATGGTGAGTGTTTCTGTTAATGGTGAGAAGTGGAGCAAGCACGATTCTATGTATGACTTATTAAGTAATGAAAAAGGATTTATACTTAAGACTGGTATTTCAGGTGGAATTGATATTTATTTTGGAACTGGTAATTTTGGAGCAATACCTCAAGCAGGTGCTGATATTGCAGTAGAATATGTAAAACATTCAGGTGCTTTAGGTAACTTAGCAGATGGACAAGACTTAGTATTCCAATGGAATTCAGAAGGTACTGATTCAAACGGAGACGAATGGGATTTAAATGAATACTTAGAAATTAATATTACGTCTTCTCCTAAAATGGGAGCTGATGCTGAATCAACTGAGTTTACAAAATTAATGGCACCTCTAACGTCCAAATCGTTTGTTCTGGCGACGCCGGATAACTATGAGTATTTCTTATCAAGATATGGTTTATTCTCTTATGTGGACGCTTACAATACAACAGAAGACCAATATTTAGATGATGATAATGTTATCTATATTTTTGCAGTCCCTGATGTTAAAAGAAAACTATTAGCTTCTCAAGATTATTTTTCTATTCCAGAAAACGAAATGTTCTTTGACCAAAATGAATATGATAAAATGTCACAAGTAATTCAAGACAGTGGCCAACAAATGGTTACAACTGAAGTTGTTTTTGTGAAGCCTAAAGTTAGAAAATATAGTATGGATATCAATATTAGATATTTTGAAGGACATACAAGACAAGAAATATTTACAGATGTTAGAGAGGCTGTAAGTAATTACATGTTAAATGTAACAAGAAGAGATAAGCTACCTAAATCTGATATTGTGTATATCCTTGAAAAGATTGAAGGTATTGATGCAGTGAATGTGAGATTTATATCTGAAACAGAAGAGACGGCTAGAAGATTAGGTTATTATGATTCTAAAACTGTAAGTGTTGTACCACAAGAGCCTGTTTTATTAGAAGACATTGGTAATGGTAAACAAAAGTATATCTTCTTTAAACAAATAGAAGAAGTTAAAACAATTCCTGTAGATGCAAGTACAGTAATTCCATATAAAGTCGCTGGTTTAGATGAATGGGGTGATATAATTATGGAAAAAGAAGAGATCGCTGTTTTTAGAGGCGGGTGGCAAGATAGAGATGGTGATGTAATTATAGATGACGCTCGTATAAATGCGGAAGCTGCACTTAGTGTTAATTTTGATAGTGAGCCAGTACCTAGAACGATTTACACTAGAGTACAAGCTGGAAATAGACAAGCCCTAAAATAATGTTATTTAAAGATTTATTAGTATACAAGCGTAAGAGGTTATATAAAGTAGCTAAACATAGAAGAGACAATCTTAAGAACACGAGGTATGATTATTCTGCAAAAACTTCTGGTTTAATTTCTAAAATGCTTTCTAAACATATTTTTAGAAATCAAACAATGAGAGAGTTTCTTATGTTTGTAAACGATTTTCTTTTAAATCTTTTAGATCAAGTTAGATACTTAAGAAATTATACTAACTATACAGTAGAAAAAGACAATACTACAAGTAAATAATATGTGGAATAATCTAAGATTCTTTAATGGTACTACATCTGAACTACAATTAGCTCAGGATGTTGATGGTATTTGGACTGGTAAAGTCTTTTTACCTGAAGTATCTGCTGGCCTATATGAAACGATTAATCTCTTTATATTAGAAGATGTTATGGAACAAAATGGTGGGCCAACAATTAGTAAGCCACACCAACCTGATGGGATTAGAACTTCATTTAAGTTTTCATGGGAAGCTTTAGAAAAAGATCAATCTAAAGATGTCATTATGTATGGCATGAGCGTAGATGCTGGAAAGGCTTTTGTGAAAGAATTAAAAAACCAAGAGTTAGAGTTAGACTCTAATAATATTGTATCACAGGATGCTAGTTACTATAAGACTGTTGTCTATCCAATCAATACTGCTTTACAAATTAATATTGCTGTATCTTCACAAGATGCAGGTATTCATAAAAGAGTATTATTAATAAGTGATACTTTAGGCGGTGCTATTGCTAGAATAGAATTTTATGGAGAAGTTGAAGCTGAAGATGAAAGACTAAAAGTTCTTTTAGCTAACTTAGGTTCATCGTTAGAGGAAGAAGATTTTATGCTATTTAAAAAGCATGATATTTCTGAGATGCACCCTGATTATCAACTACTAAACCAAAAGAGAAAAGAGTTGCTTCTAGAGATGAACAACATCAAACCTTTTGTTGGAACATATAAAGCCATTTTGAATGCAATTGATTTCTTTGGCTATGATAAAATTACTCTTAAAGAATATTGGATCACGGTAGATAAAGATTCTAAAACATTTGGAAAGCTACATGCAATTCCAGTACCTAACTCTTCAGTAAGAGGAGAGATGACTAGAAAGCTACTTAAATTTAAGATGCCTTCTAAAACTCAAAAGAAGACTAGTAGATTTTCATTAGTCTACAGATTAAATGAGCCTAATGGTACTTTTGATCAGTGGGATTTTGCTAATGTTGATGAGGTATTTGATTATACTCCTGAAGAAGTCTTAATTAAACTATATGGTTTAAAGAATAGATTACAAAGAGATTTTTTACCCCTAGAAGCTAAAATTATAGATATCACAGGGGAAGGCGACTACTTCACTCAGAAGAATGTCAACATGTGGAAGATTCAAAATCCAATTAGTTTTTTCAGTGAGGGACATAGAGTTAAGTTTGATGTATTTCCAAATAATAGAGATCTTTTTATTGAAGACACTTCACTGGTTTTAAAATCAGTATTAGATCAAGATGCTACTGGAACTAATTACGATACATTCCTAAATTTAGGAATTGGTAATGAGTCTACTTTAACAGCAGCTCAGAGAACTGAGATGAAATCTATCTGGGAAACTTTCTATGAAACATATCATGACAGAAGCCTAGAATCATATAATGCTAATTACGCTGAACATGTAACTCCAATTGGATGTCCGGTTATTTTAGATTCAACTGAATCATGGGATGATATTTGGGATGAAGCTGTTTTTGTTTGGGATGATGCAGTAGATGCTAATCAAAACCTAAAAGTAACCTGGAACAACTGGTATAAAAGATGGGTATATGAAATTGAATGGCTTATTGATGGACCGAATGGATTCCACCAAGAATATAGAGGTCCGGTTGACTACCTAGATGCACAGAACGAGGCTACTGGTGATTATAGAAGATTACCTATTAACTTACCATTCGTTGGAAGTTATACAGTAGAGATGAGACTATATGATCTATTTGGACACATGTCTTACTATAAAAAATCTGATATAATTGATGTTAAATTAAAAGAGATCGAATTATACGGTGTTTACAAATGGTTAGATAAAGATGCGAAAGGTAATGCTGCGACTTGGGATTCTAAGTTTTTAGATTGGAATAAGTCAGGTGGTTATTATGATTTCCCACAAGATAATACAGATAAAGTTGAAGATAGTATTGCAACTTTCTATTTAACACTAGATAGAGCAAACTATACAAAAGATGCAAAAGACCAAGGTGTTAGATTTTCTACTGTTAGAAGATTTCAAGACATATATTCTGATACAGGTTATTCTGAAACTACAGGTCCATACCAATGGGGCGAATCTTCATTTAGATGGAAAGATTCTGAACATAATTGGTGGGACAATATGAGAGTGGGCGCAGATTTAACAGCATCATTTAAAATAGATTGGATTGAACAAGGAGATATTTTAAAAATAACTCATAAAAATCCAATAACAAATGCAATTAGCATAGGAACTCACGTAATAGCGTCGACAACTCCTGCTAATGCTACTCAAATTACATTATGGGAAGCTATTGTAGCAGAATTAACTGCAAGCACAGACCCAGTTATTTCTAAATTCAACTATAATTTAGTTGCATTAGACGGAGATGGTGATGGAGATATAGAGTCTCAAGGTGGATTCGATCAATTCCAATTCATTTTATGTGTTGGTAAAGAGTATTCTAAAACATACGATTTTGAAACAGCAATAATTGAGAAGTTTGATCCAAATTCAATCTCGGCTACAAGCGGTGACGTCCATGTAGTTCACTATAATCCAACATGGGATAATGTAAAAGTATTTAAAAACTATGCGGTAGTCGAAAGATCTACCCATTTAACTATATCAACTGATATTTCTAAGTTCCCTGGGGCTAAAAACCCTAAGTGGACTATTACTAATATAAGTAACCCAGAAATCAATGATATATACTATAATAATATGTGGCTCACGTACATTTTCCAGAAGCCGGGTGATTACTCGATACAACTGGAAGCGGAAGACACGTATGGAAATAAGAACGTTGTAAAACGCAACATGTTAAAAGTAAAATAAACGAAAAAATGGCAAACATTACTGAAATTTTAGGTACAGACTCGGTATCATCTTCTAGACCAGTTATCAATAGTAACTTTGAACTATTAAACGACGAGCTAGCTTCTATAACAGCATTATTAAATCCTACTACTGCGGTATTAACGGGTTTAACAAACGCTACTGTAGCAGCTTTAAACGTTGTTGATGGTTCCACGTTATTATCGGTTAGTTCTTCAGGTGCTTCAATCGGTACAGCAGCAACTTTTTCATCATCTGTAACTTTTGGTGCTCAAATCATCAAATCAGGTGTTATAGGAACAGCAGCCGCACCGGCAACAGGAGTTCAATTAACTCCAACATCTATCACTAAGGGTTCATATCTTATTGATGGTGCATTCACTCTTCCAAATGGAAGTGATGGAATTGAAGTAACGTTAATCAATAAGTCTAATGCTGCAGCAGCCGTAACAGGTACGCTTGGCGCGACTACTATTGAATTAACAGGACTTAACTCAACTGTAACATTAAGATGCTTTGAGAACACATGGTATGTAATTAGCTCACACGCTTGTACAATATCATAAATTAAACAAAAAACCGAACTGTAGATGGCAACTCCGTTAGTTAGAATACCGCAGCCGCAAGGTGGCACAATGTATGCTTTCGCTTCAGCAGCGAGAGATATTACTAGGGCCTTTAATAGTGCAGATATCAATTTTGAGTTTAGTAAATACGCTTTACTAGACCTACCTGATTTCACGCAATCTGTTACCAATGAAAATAGCATTGACTTTGGATTAAATCTAAAGCAACCCTCTGGTCAACCATATATTGCCGGCATGCCAAATGTGGATTTCGCACAGACATTCCAAAACTATGCATTAAACTTAGAAGAGATTCTTTTAGGTGATGATGATTACGATCCAATCATTTTAGCATCTGATGCTGAAAAGATTTTCTTTAAGTGGTTATCTGCGCTAGGTGCAATAGATTTTAGATCAACTGACTCTAACGAAAGTTCAACAGGTGCATACGCTGAAAACGATAACGCGATCTTAGGAGGCTCTAACTATGATAAAGTAGTAAAGTACTTAGGTAGTATAGACGCAGAGAACGACGTAGCATATCAAGGTAACACTTATCACGAGGTTTATATTAACGTACCAACTTCGGTAGGTTATACCCCTCTGGTATTGTTTAAGCCAACAGAGTATAATACATCAGCGACAAAGCTTTATCCGTCAGATGTAAATGCAGCTAACGTTGAAGGTAGAGAGGGACAAACACACCCAGACCCTAATATTAATTTAGAACCAGTAGTTGATAAGCATACATTAGCATCAGGACCTTTTTATGAGATCCAAACTAATGCTACTAATTCTGTACAAATTGATTGGGAAACTCTATCATACGAGCCTATTCAAAATAACCCAGACGTTAAGTCTTTATTAGATTATGCGAAGACGGGACAACAGTTTAAGTTTAATGCTGTTTTAGTTTATTACGATTTATATAGCTCTTCAGTACCTGCAAATAGAGCAACAAACCTATATGGTATCTTAATATTAGATGATATTACAGATTCACCAGGTCCTGGTTCAAAAATACACGAACAAATTAAGTTTAAGCCTAATGAAGTAACTGGTTTAAATGGTAATGCGTTCTCATTAAAATTAAATCTTAAATTTAATTCATCTCTAGATAACGTTGGAGTTGAGACAAGTGTTAATGACTTTACTACTTTCTCAATGGATCTTTTTATGGACACTACAACTGCCCTAGAGAATGCAACAGATTTATTATTACAGGCTAATAATAGATATTCGAAAATTGTAGATAGATTAGACTCTTTAGAGAATGTAGTTTTAGGCACTGCAAAAGCAGCGGCATTAGAAGCTAGAATTAAAGAAGTTGAAGATGATTTAACTGCTAGTTCACTACAACTACAAGATTCATCTGCACTATTAGATTTAATTAATAATGCCCATGCTAAAATTAATCAATTAGTAGATGGTACAATCCCGGTAGAATTACAATATAATACAGATGTAGTTTTTTCAGGAAGAGGTACTACAGTTGATAAATCAGTAGCTGGTAAGATAAAAATTAACAACGAGGTTGATGGCTACTCAGTTTCAGACGTTTACAAATGGGATATTGCATCTAAAATTACAACAGGAGCTTTAACAGTTACTGCACCTTTTGATAATTCAAATGCAAACCAATACGGCGTTTGGTCTAAGTTAAATCTTTACACTAATAGATTAAGTTTAAAAAACTTATTGACTAGTGACCCATTAAATAGTAACCTAAATATATACATTGATGATTCTACCAACGGTTGGAAGAAAGGTCAAGTATTTAAAATTGCAGTAGATACAATAGACGTTAATGGTAATAACATTAAAGTTTGGACTAACAAATCTGCAGGATGGGCTAATATCGTTGATATTGATCCTTCTCAATTATTAAGTACTAAACCATATATCGAACTAGTTTGTGTAGACCCAATCAACTTTGTATTCGAAGTAGATATTTTAAGATAATATGAACACTAACAACTCCATATCTAACTCATTGAAGAAACTGCTAGAGATTAATACTAATTCTCTTAAGACCTTTGAGCGTATCAACGAAGCAGTCACTACTAATCAGAAAGATGTCTCATTAGAGATTCTAACTGATGAAGGTACTAAAATAGTATCAATACCTGGTTTTGGCTTTATGAAAAAAGAGCTAGAAAGATTAGATAATAATCTAAAATCTCTTACAGGATTAGGAAAGGGTAGTACTAAAGTGAAATTACCAGATGGTACTTTTCAAAATATTATTACAACCTCTTTAAAAACTCCTGCTAATGACATTTCAACATTGGCTAGACCTACTATTTTTGCTACTAAGCCAAATTATTTTGCAGAGGATTTCTTAAACCCAATGTTAACTACATCAATGGATGTTAGCGGGCAGATTCCAAATGATACGGAAAGAGTTGTTGTAAAAAGAATTTTATTTGACGGAACAAATCAAGTTGCTGTAGATTTCTTTAATGAAAATTATAGAAACCAAGATAGCGTAGATTATTTAACAGCTATTAGAGATGTAGTCAATAACAATATAGCGTATACTCTTGATGAAGAAGTAAGAGATATGCCTTATAGAACTTCACAATATACTGGAAAATTTGATGTAATATCAATTTCTAATTCTCAGAGAGAGGTGGTTGAAGGTGGAGTTACTAAAAAACAAGCTATCAAATTATATACATTAGATAAGCTTACATACTCAGATAATGATAAGGACCTAGACCAGACTGAATTAATCCGCGTGGGTGATGAATTGATGGTCGCTGGTGGCTCTAAAAACACTAGGTATAAGATTAATAAACTTGACGCATCGACTCGTCAGGTTGAACTTATGTTGATTGAAGGGTACGAACCGATTAAGATTGGTGCTAACATATTATCAGTATATAAAGCTGAAGATAATAATTTAAGTATTGAAGTTCCTGTTGGATTTGATGAAAGAATCTTAATGTTTGTAAAAGCAGTAGATTCACAATCTAAGTTATTAGCTGAAAAATGGTCTCCAGGTGTTGGTTTCTATTCTAATGATTTAGAGATTTTACAAGAAGATGGTTCAATTGTACTATTATCTGATTACTATAAAGAGAATGTAGCTGATTTTGGTAAATTTATTATGGCAATTAAAGAGGATAACATTCCTCCTGCTACAGTTGGTGTAACACCGGATGCTCCAGTGTTAAATAGAGATAACTTTAAAGTTGTTCAAATTAATAAACACTTAACTGAAAATGATTCAGCGGATAAGATTAAGAAATTATCAGCGGATAAGATTACAGTATTTGAAGCTGTTAAGAAATTAGATAACAGTATTACTAAGAAGAGAGCTATTTTTTCTACTAAGAAATATGAATCTAAAGTTCAAAAGGATAAAGATAGAAATGAGCTTAATTCTTTAATTGAAGAAAGAACTTCTGAATCTAAGCTATATAGTTCTATTGTAAATCAAATACAAGCGGTAGCTTCATCATCGAATGCTGCTAAAATTAATCCTAAATACAGAGTTAGAGGTTTTTGGTCAATACCTTATGCAAAACAAGTTGCAGATACGTTAGATCAAGAAGTTGTACAATTTATTATACAATATAGATACTTAAATACTTCAGGTAAAGCTGCTGAAGCGGCTCAACTTAAATTTAAAGATGCCGGTAGAGAAAAACAAGCAATCTTTTCAAATTGGAATGAGTCTAAAACTATAGTTAGAAAAAGATCTAAGTCAATAGATAATAATGGTATTATTTCTAAAAACTTTAGCTGGCAACAAACTAAAATTGAAGATGGTCAAGAGATTAACTTTAATCAATTAGATATTGCTGTTAATCAGGGTGAATTAGTAGAGATTAGAATTAAATCTGTCTCTGAGGCTGGTTTCCCACAAAATCCTATTTTATCTGATTGGTCAGAACCTATTACAGTTTCATTCCCAGAAGAAGAAATTGATACAACTGATGTTTCTGCTGTAGTTGAAGTTAATACTGCTGAACTTGCTAAAGTTCAAATTACAGAGGAATTAACAGCACAAGGAGTATACACTCACGTTAGCGATGGATTTTCTGCAAATGAAAACTATTATGCACACGTTGCAACTAATATTGCATCTGGATTTTTATCTCCAGAGCAAAAGCCAATATCTGTTTATGATAAAATTGCAGAATTAGAAGCACAAATAGCAGGACTTAAAGGTACTGTTGAAGCTGAAGTTGGTGAATTAATTGTTAAGATTGTTTCAGAAGATGGAACAGTTACAAACATTGTAAAAGATACTACAACTCAATTATTTGCTGGTTACTATGTAGATGATGTTGCTGATTTAACTGTTAGAAAAGGACATATTGTTACTAAAACTTTTAAATTACAATTAGAAAATAGTAAAGCTACTAAACTAGAATTAATATCTAGACTTATTGGTGATAGATCTAAGCCCGCATATAGATCAATTGGTACATCTGCAACTGCAGCTACTAATGGATTTGGTGTTGGTAATAATGATGCTGGTGGTTCAACGGTTGATAATAAAGTAGAAAGAGATGATTACTATCAACAAGAAGGTAATTATGACTTAGTACCGATTCAATATCAAAATGTAGATAGTACTTCTTTTGATAAAACATCAGATGCTCCATATCAATCAGCTCAGAGAAGAGGTCAATTTATCTATAGTAGATATATGGATATTGCAAATCAGAACTCACATTATATTGATTCACCTTTAGATAATTTAGGTGCAGGAGTTACTCCAACTATTGATAATTATGAGTATGAGTTAAAAACTTTTACTAATGATTTACCTTGGCCTAATCCACTTGCAAATGATAATAACACTACTAACTTTATTTGGTCAGGTAGTTTTAATAACTCTGCAATTGGTGCAATTCCAAGTTCTTGGGATAGATCTAAGATTGATGTATCAAGTACTAGTGATATTAATTTAACTAATTACAATAATGGATTGTTCTTACATAAAGATCACCCACTATTAGAAAATATTTGGCAATCTGCATATACTGATTATGATGGTACTGCTGGTACTGGTATGGATTTAGCGGTTACTAGAAAGTCTATGATATTTTCTTTACCTAAAACAGCAAACCAAGCTACGGGCGGAACATTATTTCAAATCTTTGGTTATGATATAAATTATGACCAAATCAAAGCTAAACAACAAGTTGCTTATCATGATGGTGGAGATTTATTTGACGGAGCAGTAGTTGCTAATAATCCTGATATTGTTAGACCGATCAAAATGTCGTTTGACGCAAGCGATCAATATTTATTAGGTGGTAGATCTTGTGGATCTTTCCTTTTTATGTCTCCTGTAAATCCGGATTCATTAAAAGTTAGTGGAGAAACTAAAAGATCTGCAAAACAAATAAAAGCTAAAAAAGATAATGAGTCCAACGCGGTAAGCGTAGATATTGTGTTCCAATACAGAATGACTGATTACTTTGGCAACGACGAATCTACTGATACTGGAAGAATTGGAGGTTTTGCTAGACTAGCATATAATAACTTAACCTATACTAAAAAATTAGGTTTGGATATTTTCGATAAGTATGGTGAGCAATTTTCATTTGATTTAGAAGTATTTGCTAAGTACAGCCCAAAAGGTAAGAACTTAAATTCTATTAGAGCTGCTCGACTACTCAGGTAACATAATGTATCTACTATAAAGGTGGATATATAATAGAGGAAACCCTCTAGAAAAAGTAGAATAAAGAATGGCGCACATAATAAACTTACTTACAAGTACAACATATACTTCATCTGCGGATGCATTAAGTCTTGGACCTGCGGCGTTTGCTGATAGTGGAGAGACTGTAGAAAATAAGTATTATGATGAGGCGCAGGGTGGCTCGCAAACTTACTTAGAAGTTGATGATATCATTTATAGTACTACTAGTGGAGGTGGAACCCTAAGTAATCCATGGAATCCTGTTGACCCAGGTACCGGTGGAACTGTATGGTTATATGCTCAAGATGAATCAGGTACTCCAGGTTATGAACATGCTGTTCAAATGGACGTTGGTACAACTGGTACAACTCCAGGAGAAGTCTTAGCGATAGCGGGCACGGCGCAAATAACTACTACGACTGCAGGGCCAACAACTACGACTGCAGCGCCAACAACTACTACGACTACAGCCCCTCTTACTATTGAGTGGGACAATGGAGCTTCTATAAGTGTAGGTGCAAGTGGTGGCACTGCAGTAAGAACATTTACTTTAGCAGAGAGTACTACTAGTTGGACAACATCTGACTTTAGTATTAACAGTAATAACAATTGGAGTACTGCCGGTACAGATATTACCATGAGCATTAACTCATCTCCTGGTATTAATGGACAATACACTATTACTATTTCAGTTGGCGCATATACAGGTGGTATAGCTAGAGATGCAAATTTAGTATTAGTACACCCAGACAATAGTCAGATTATATCGGCTGCTATTACAATACAGCAAGGAACTACAGGTTTAAGTGTATGGGCATACGCTGAGACTATGCTTTCAAACACTACTTCTGATTTAGATTTTTCTACTGGAACTGGTTGGGGTGGAAATCCAGTTACTGATGCTACAGATTCTTTCGGTTCTGGTTTAAATATAAATATTCTGTCGTTACCTTCTAATGGAACTATAATTGACGTCACAACCAACGGCGCGATATCTACCACACCATATACTGTATCTGTTAATAATGGTTCACCTATAATTAGATATACTCCCAATACGAACTTTACCGGGAGTGATTCATTTACTTATGAAGCAGAAGATTCTGATGGTAATACTGCAAGTGAAACAGTTTCAGTTACTGTTAATGCCCCTGCAAACCAGGCACCTATTACAAATGGAATTACACAGTCATGTTTAGGATATGGAACTAATAAAACCGTAACATTTGCAATAGACAATACTTATGTTAGTGATGATAGTGATGCTCTTGCAAATCTTACATTTAAGTGGTATGATTCAAGTGGCAATTATTTAGCTGATTTTTCAAATACTGATTTTACAGCAATTAATGCTGTACTAAATAATGGAACTTTATCTGCAGGAGTTGGATTCAATGTTTTCATATATACATATACAGGAGCAGACTTAGGGGTTGGTGCAACTCAATTAACTGAATTATTTAAATATAGTGCAACCGATACTGACAGTGAGGAGTCGACTCTAGGAGATATACAAATCAATATATTACCTGAAGGTAACGATGACCCGGAGTGGTTACAAACTGCTATTAATTTTAGTATAGACCAATATAATACTGATACAGTTAATTTAGCTGGGTATGTTGATGATGAATCTCCAGGTAGTTTAACGTTTACGATTGTAGATCAAGGAGGTACACAATTTATTAGTGGAGGTGGTAATGTTAGCATAAGCGGATCTACCTTAACATATAACTCAGGTTCATTAGCTATTGCACAAGGACAAACTGCAACGGTCGTATTTTGGGTTACTGTAACCGATCAATATGGTGAAGTTGCTAGTAATGATCCGCTCGTAGTTACATATAATGTTGCTGCAGTAGCTATCATTCAAATACAAAGGTCTAATGTATTTGCTAATTCATCTGAAATTGCGTGTACTACAGCTGCGACAACACTTGCGTATTTAGATGCTAATCAAGCAACAAATATTAATTTACTTGAAACAGGTGATAGTGTTTACAATTTTAGTGGAGGTGGTAATGTTGCGGATCCTATAGAATGGGCAAATTCTGGTGCTAGTTGGTTTTCTGTAGCTCAAAATATAAACGGAGTTCCTACTACTAGAGCAATTCAAGTAGATGCTGCTGGTATTATTACAAACGTAATTAACTGTACAGTAACAACAGGACAAGCGTGGCAAATAAGAATTAGCTATTCAGATAACGCAAGTGGTTTATGTAATATCCCTTACCAGTATCAAGAGTCTGGTGTTTGGCAAAATGTAATAGAGGACGTAAATGGCGTACCATCTTCTATAGAAGCTGTTGCTGCGGCCGGAGGTCAATTATTTACAACTGAAATTGCTGCTAACTTTTATGTTGGTGGTACTGCTCCTGCAAATGCAACAACAGCTGCAGGTTATTATAGCCATACGGATTATCCAGGTTTTTATTGGGAATATGAAAATGGTGCGTGGGTTGAAGTAAACGGTGATCCAAAACAGGAATGCTTACCTCAAATAACATATCAAACATATAGTGCTGCAATATGGTATAATGCAACAGACAGATTAAATTTAGATATTGCATGTGCTTCTGATGTTAATGATTTAACTTCGGACATGATCTACTTTAGAGCTGATCAATTAGACCCTAATTTAGGTACAATGACCGACGAGCAAAAGTTAGAGTATGTAATGGCAAATAATATTGTTGTTTATACTTCTCAAGAGCTAGCAACTCAGGTTGATTATACAGGCCTATGGCAAAGTACAGTGTTCTTATCTTCGGAAGTTGTTAATGGTTTACCTGCACTACCTAATATTGTAAAATTTACTTTATGGGAAAATGAAAACTACAGTGGATATTCTGGTAATTATAGATGGACGGGTGTTGATACAAATGGAATATTAGTTCATGCAACTCAATTATCAGTATTAGGAACATGTACGTTTCTATTTGATAGACCAGTTGCAAACAACTCTTTCTGTCAAGGCCTAAATGGTAATGTTTGTGTTAGTAATGTAGAAGTTTCTAGAGAGAATGTATTTTATGCATTCTATTCATGCGTTGCTAAATTTGAAAACGGAATACCATACTGGCCAATGTATGTTATTGATGGATTACATAAAAATAATGATAACTCATCGTCATATATTAAACAATTTGTAACTGCTGTTGGTGATACTCCTGTTAAAATCAGTGGAGCTTCTGTTCCAGAATGTATTGCATTACAACATAAAGTGATGGCAGTTAATATGGAAGATGCTATTAGTATTTTAAGTATCTTACCAGAATATGAAAATGAAATTAGAGTTATATCAGTAAACCCGGTAGATATAGGTTTTACTAGTGGTGCTACTTTAACGTACGGATATGCTGATTGCTCAGAATGCTTATTAGAAGACACTACTAATACTAGTACGTTTACTTTGGCTACTGTTTCAGATTCAGAAATTATTAATCGCTCTATCCCTAATTTTGATTTAGAAAAGAATTATGAATTAGATAATATTTCTAAGCCTCTATTAAGAACTAACCCTAAATTATCTACAAACGCTAAATTAGTAGTAAATCAATCCGGTAATATGTTTATCGAATCGATCGATGCTACAAAAGAGTTAGCGTCAGTAGAATATAAAAAATGGGCGGTAAACAAAGATGGTCAATGGTCTTATGATTTGTTTAACTTCTTTAAGAGTAGTAAAACACCATCAGATCAAATATTTAAAAATAAAGAAACGTTCTCTAACTTTACAGTGCAAGATACGTTTGAACATCAAATAGAAGAAGATTACCACTATGGTACAGTCTATAACTATTCTAAAATTCATGATGAAGACTTTAGAATGTTAGCTCCTATTTGGTTAGATAAAAACTTACCTAAAAAGTTTGTAATATTTAGAGTTAAGGATCCAGTAGGTACATTAGATTTTGATACTCAATCAAATTATGATAACTTAAAAAGTGTTTTAAATAATAGTGAGATTATTAAAACATTTGATTTAACAAGAGACTCTGAGTTAGGTACATATATTAGAAACCATGTACAGTCTGAATCATTTCCTAAGATGCCAATCACTATGAACTTTGATGAAAATCAAAGAAGTTCATATAATGGTATTGATATGAAAAAGGGTGGATTCGTTAGTAAAGGTGAATACTTATATGAAGATTTTGTTAGACAAGATAATACTTTAATTGCTGGTAATGATATAATTACCGGTGGATTCGAAAGAAACTCAGTGGCATGTGCAAACTTAATTAATCTAGAATTCTTATTTAACGATGACAGTGCATCTGATTATTCAGTTAATAGATACTTCGGATTATATGTTAATGACATTGATTCAGGATATGGTACTTTGGAGACTGCAAACTCTGGAAAACTAAGATTTAAATCTTTAAATTCTTATATTAATGCAGATTCAGCATCTGCAATTCCACCGTTTAAACTTATAGATGGAACTCCAACAATTGGTTACGCTCAAGTATCTGATAAATTTTACAAAATAGATACGAAGGTATTTTATGACAGTGCTAACTTAGAAGTAAATGTTGAGGATGGAAGTAATGTTATTCCTGCTGAAATAAAATTAGCTAAAACAGGCAATTCAATTGATATTGAATTAAACGATAAACCTGGTAGTGATTTTGTTAAGGTAGAAGTTAATAGCACTCCAGCAATTAATGATAGATTTGCAATCTTCCCTTCTAAGGAACAAACTTATAGACTTAGGTTTACTAGATTAGTAACAGGTGAAACTTTCTCATACTCTTTAATTGATCCAAATACTGGACTTAATATTACAGGTACTATTGTAACTTCTACAGTTCCTGGTATGGTAAATGCTTTAAACTTAGCACTTGCTATTGCTAAATACGGAATAGTAGCTAATACATGGACCCTTCAAGAAAGAGAAGATAGTCTTAATTTATTATTTGAAGCTGAGTCTGAGAAATCATTAGTATTATATGAAAAAAGACCAACTTTAATCCCGATACAACCTTCATTTATTGGAGTAGGTGCAACTTCATCTATTGTTAGATTTGAAGAATTACAAGTACCTTATGATTTAGCTAATAATACATTTAATGCTGTAAGTGCATTAAGTGCTGGTGATTTTGATGGAGTTAACTTCTCTAATCAAGGTAGCATAAACGATATCGTTGGTTCAATTGTTAAATCAATTAACTCAATAGACAATGGATTTACTGCGTTAACTTATGATGGTGCAGATCATTTCTATATTAAAACAGATATACAAGGGTATAAATTGTTACAAGCTGGTATTGCGATACCTAATAACAATGCTAATCAATGGGTTACTGTTAACCAAGAAAATCTAGATGTTAATAATACTTTAAGATTAGCTTTAAACGATGGAGCTACAAACTTATTAAATCAAAGTTCTGTTTATTTCTTTAGTGGTGGTAATGCTACTGGTAAATCAGCCCTAGTTACTTTAGATTCTGTAGACGATGTTAATATTAATGACTTTATAGAAACTAAATCAGCGGGAATTTACAATAAGGTAATTGATATCGTAGATGATGTTGAGAGATTACCTTTAAAGTATAATAAATTAGTACTTGAAAAAGTAAACACAATTGAAGCTGGTGAAATTGAACTATATGGAGATAACCTAGTTAGATTAGGTCTATTCTCAATGTTAGATATTCACGATATGAATTTTGATTTTTATGACACTTCAAATTCTGATTTAAAAGAATTAAAATTAGAAACTCCTTCTAATATTGCATACGAACCTGAATTAAATGATACATCTAACATATATCCATTTGGTGATAAAGATAACAATGATTATACAGTATCTCCAATTAATTATTTCTCAGGCCTAAACGATGTATTAGCTGAAGAAGTTACAGATACTGATAATAACAATATTGTTTATAGTGAATTTGATAGATTACAAGAAAACTATTTAAAAGAATATGCGGTTAGATCTAGAGTAGTACCTACTATTAATAAATGGGTATTAAAAGACACTAAAACTGTTAGAGAACAACCATATTATTTAAATGCTAATGAAGCTTTCGGTAGATCTAATTTTGCACCAGACTTAACTACGAGTGGTAGAGATAGATTAGGTATGACACATGAGTGGTTTTATATAAACAACTTACCAACATACTTAAAGTCTAATAATGGTGATGATGCTAGTCCAAAATATAATTTAAATGAATCATTTAGTTATATTAACTTTATGGATGGCTTTGAAATTACACCTGCAATATTTAAAGATACAAATTATGATTATTTTGATAGATTCTTTGTAACTGAAGGGTTTGAATCTAAAGGTGATAATGAATATAAAACATTTGTTAAAACTAATTTACAAAAGAAATATACTAGAGTTGGTGGTGGTAATGATGCTGCATTTGCTGATACTATATTTAAAGGTTTAAAAGTAATATTTAAAAACAGAAAAGAATTTACAGCTACGAACCCTGTTGATTTTGTTAAATCTCCTGAGTTTAATGGTTATAGATTTAGTGTTTTATTAAATGTAAAAACTGCTCAAGAGAATAACGATATTTCTTATGAAGTAATTCAAAACAAGAAATTTAAATATGTTGTATTCTTTATCTCTGTAAGTCTAGATGATTTATGGGCAGATAATACTTTAACTAGAAAGTTACTATATGAATTAAACCACTCATTAGTTTGGAAAGGTGAAGAGAGTACTTTTGCATATTCTGATATTAAATTAAACGGATCGATGGATTTAAATAGTCTTAATATAACAGATCCGAATGCTGATGACTATTTAGTGATTAGTGGATTACCACATGCAGATGGCGGTATTCCTCAATACTTAGAACAAATTAATAAAAACGAAGATGATGAGTTTGGTAAAATTGAAGTAACTGTTAATACAGTATTTGGAGTTAAAATTTACCAATTACAGCCAGGATTATTAGATGGTCAAGATAAAATCGTATTAACTGAAGTTCCTAAAGATATTACAAACGGAATTACTAATGCGCCTGATGCTGATTTCAGCACGTTACCATCATACTTACAGTTTCAAGCTGAGTACACATATATTAACGGAGGTGTAAATGCATATAAAACTATATTAGATTCTTTATCGGCTAGTAGAGTAGCTAATATGTTGCTTAGGGAGCCTAATAACATTGTATATACAACTGTAGCATCGGATGGTGCAATTTCAAACAACAAGTTTATTATCTTATTTGAAGATGGTAGCGAATTAATTAAAGAGGCTTATATCCAAACGATAGAAGATGATGATAAACCAGAATCTTTTAAACTATTTAGTGGAAATATTGGTTATGATTTAGCACAAGGATTTACTTACTATCCATTCTTAATCAGACATAATGCTAAATACACAATCGATACAACTCCAGTAGTTACGTTTACAGATGTTTATACTCACATGAAAACAAATACTCTACAAAGTACATCCAATACTGGTGAATTATTACTAGAAGAACAAATGTATAAACATTCTTTATCAAATGTTGATGATATTAATTTAGCTAGAGATTATTACAAGAGGTATAACAGATGTGGTGTTGCATTTAACTTAGGATTTATTTACGACGATGGTTCACATGATTTAAATTGGGGTTATATAAAAAACCACTTCTACAGAAAAGTTAATGAATCTAATGCAGGAACTGTAACTAAACTATCTGTATCTTCTGATAAATTACCTCTTTACCCATTAATTGGTGAAATTGCAATTGATAAAAAGGATGTGCATATATTTAAATCGTCATGGGATAAAAACTATTATACAAGATCTTTATCTGGTGGAAATAACGAATTAGTTCCTGGTACATTTGATACTAAGGAAGAGAGGTCATATCTTGCATCTACAATTATGAAGGTAAAAGACAGTTATTCTTTATTAGACTTTAGTGTACTTAAAGTGGAATCAGAAGAGGAGCAACAAGATATTTTATTAGAATCTAATAATACAACCGATATCGTATTGTTTGAAGATAAAAATAGAATTGTAATGGACTTTTATATTACAAGTACTATTAGAAAAGAATTATCATCAGATGGAGTTTTAGCAACTATTGAAAATTATGTTGCTAGTGCAGATTCTGCAGAAGATAAAACAACTTTAATTGATGATGCTGATTTATACATTGATGAAAACTTAGTAAATCTATTTGGTTTAAATCAAATAAATTTGTATACACAAAGGATTAAAGGTAAGTTTTCAGAGGTTCAAAGTACTGCGTCTATTGATGCTTTAGACAACGGAGGGTTTATTATAGATAAAAACTTTACCTTTAAAGCCCACGAACAAAAGCCTCTTAATTTTAGATTGATATATAATAAAAGATTAGGTTACTCTTATAGAGTTAGACCTATGATAAAAATAACGTCATAAGGATGGCCATTAATATACAAGAAATACTTCACCCTAGTGACTCTAATGCTATTAAGTTTGAGAAGATCAATTACAACTTCGATCAAATTGTTGCAAATGGAGGCGGTCCTACTGGTCAAAAGGGTGCCGTAGGTCAACAGGGAAATCCTGGACCACAGGGTCAAAAAGGTGAAAAAGGTGATACTGGTCCGCAAGGTTTAACCGGTGCAACTACATCAAGATGGAAAGTAATTCCAGCACCTTTAAATCTACCTACTAAGACATATTCTATTCTTAAACCTAAATTAGAAGGTGACTTAAGTCATCCTACTGTATTTTTAGGAGATCAAACATTTGACGAAACACAAAATCTAGATGGGTACGAATTTAATTCTACCTTAACTTTAGGAAAACATGCTGTTGGTAATTCTGGTTCTAGCGAACTACTTACTTTTTGGCATGGTGCGAATGATGTAGACCCAACACAACTTTCCGGAGCGGTTATCACATGTGAAGATTACACACAACTAGGCACAGAATATACTGGTGCTGGTGTACAATATAAGTTAGCGCCATCATTTAATTCTGGAAATGTACTAGAAACTCAATTCATGATTGACATGGATAGGTTTGTAATTGGAGATGGAACCAGAGTAGAATTTGAAAATGTAGCAAACGGTACTTCTACATTCAGAGCACCTAAAAGTAATTTACCTGCTGATGAAGCTGGTTTAATTAGATTTAATGGTTCTGTATTTCAAGGTTCTTCTGAAGTTGCAAATGCTCCAGGTACTTATGAATGGGTAGACTTCTGTATGGCACCATGTGGCCAAGGGGGAGGTTATAGTATTAGTTTAGAAGATGGAAGCGATTTAACTCTAGATGCAAATGGTTATGTTACTGGAAATTCGGTTTCTTTTGATCCACTAGGAGATGCTAATCTAGATTCTAGCGGACAAGATTGGGACGGTAGTGGTTTAGCGACAACGACGACAACTGCAACACCAGCGACAACGACAACGACTGCAGCACCAGCGACAACGACGACGACTGCAGCACCAGCGACAACGACAACAACTGCAGCACCAGCGACAACGACAACTACATTAGCAACTTTTGATTGTGGTGATGCTCAATTAGTGGCTGATGACGGAACAGAAGGAACGATTGTAACAGGATCAGTTAATGGTTTAGGTAGTTTAGGACCAGGTAACTGGAACCCTCAGTTTTATACAGTAAACGTTAGTACATATCAACACAGTGTCACGGTACCTGGTGGGTATTCAAACGCTGGTCAAAATATTTCTTGTGATGCTACTGGTGTAAACGTGACGACACCAACGACACAAGGACCATCGTATGCATCATTAGGTTCAAACTTATTCGCACTTCATAATGGAAATGGAGCATGTAGCAGTTATAGCGCCGGTGCTACGGGGACCTATGAATATTTTACAGATACTAGCGCGCTAGCATTCTTTGGATGTCCTATAGGAAAAGCGGTTTACTCCCATGATGGTAATGGCAATTACACCCAAATTGGTAACGGTACATGGGCAACAGCTCAAGGATGTTCGTACTCTATGTCCGGTGGTATTGTTAGCTCATATAATCCATGTTCAGGTGGTAGTTGTTCAGGAGTTGGTGGAAATTGTGGACCTTCGCAATAAAATATAATTATGAAAGACAAAATAAAAAATATACTATCTAATAAGTCTCTGGTGATGTTTATCGCCGGAGCACTTTTATGTTTATTATTTCTTAGACAATGTAATAGTATTGAGAACTTAAAACAAGATGTAAAATTAGCACAAGAAGATGCTGGTAGACAACTTAATAACTTTAAGGCTGCTCAAGACTCAGTTACAATCTTAAGAAACGATAATGGAGACCAGCTGGCTCAGATTAGATCTTATGAGTTTGATTTATCAAACTTAGAAGGCAGTCAAGCCAAGCTAACTAAAAAGTATAAGAAGGCGTTAGCGCTTAATGATGACTTAAAAGAAGTCAACTCATTAATATCTGCTAACTTAGAAATTAAAGATAGTCTTGATGTAACTACTACAACCGAGATTATAGATACAACAACGACTAAAGTTACATTTGCATCATCAGAGGATTTTGGTGATGGTAACTCTAGAGAACTAACTGGATTCTCTACTTTTAAATATGAGTTTGAACAATTTAAAGTATTAGAAACTAAGTTTGAATTAAAACAAACTCTAAGTCTGATGGCAGCAATTGAAAATGTAGATGGAGCTGATAGATTAAAGCTGTCAACTAGCTATCCTGGATTAGAGATTAAAGATATTGAAAATATCAATTTAGTTAATAGCAGATTAAATAGAAAGGACCAAAAGAAATCTAGATGGATGGTTGGTTTTGGAGTTGGATATGGTGTTAATCTAAATAATAACCAAGTAATTAGTACAGGCCCTTCAATTGGAGTAGGTCTTTATTGGTCACCTAAATTTTTACAATTTTAAAACATGGCACAATCATCAAGATATTTTAAGATAGACCAAGACATTCTACTTGAGTTTATTTACCACGACCAAGGCGATCAAGAGAAATATCGCATTGAGGTAGATGACAATGGTAGTGAGGTAATGTTCTTAGATACAGTGGATCAAGATCCATTTTCTAGTAGACACTTAATTAATGAATTAGGTAGTGCTGTTGTAAACTTTGATGTGACATCGGGATCAGGTTATCTGTCGATAGAAAACTTTGCTGCTAGAACTTTATTATTACAAAATGGTAAAACATATAAATTTGATTTAAGCGCATTAACATCGCCTGCAGATTTTACAATTACCGGTAGCTTAGGAATTTATTCTTATTCCTCAACTACACAAATAGGTGAATTTACGCCTACTTTAAATGGTTCTATAGAGTATGAATACCCTGGTTTAATTGGTGGTAAAATTATAGTAGATACTAGAGCTAACCCTCTATTCGCATCACCGGATGAAGCAAGTGGAAACGATATTAATCAAACACTTGGAAGATATCATGCTGTAAATGTACCCGGTGCTGATAAAACTAAATACGCATTATTAGGGTATGATTCTACCGGTTATTATGAAATGCATAATTTTATTAATCACTCAACTGAGTGGACTGGTGGTAATGAAGCTGATCTTTTAAACTATCAAACAGATGCTACTGCAAATATTAATTATATTTTATATGATACTGTTAGGTTACACTTAAGATCAGGTTTTAGTTTTGCAGCTAGAGGTTATGAAGGATTTCTTTTTGAAGTAACTGCTGCTAGAACAACACAAGTTGAAAACTTTTTAACTCAATTAGTTTATTTAAACCAAAGTAATTATGAATTTTCTAATCCTAAACCTTTTATTTTAGGAGAGACTCTTTGGTCTAAATATATTAATTTAAAGATACCTAGTTTAGTAAATCAAAATGAAGAATTCTTAGATAGATTCTACGGAGATGGAACAGTAGGTTCAAGTGATTTTGATGTAGCGTCTAATTATGGAATTAAGTTTAAGTTATTAGATAAAATAGAAACAGTAAACGGATTTGATTACGTTTATACTGGAGAAGAGAATATATTTACTGTTTCTAGAGAAGATGAATATGTTGATTTCACAGTATCAATTGATGATGCAGCAGACGGTGATTATTTTAAAATTTACGGTGAGAAAGACAACTCAATAGCTTCTTTTGAAAGTCATATATTAAATAGAATACAAACATCTTCTGATGACATTGTAGTTATTTATGACGTTGAAGTATTTGAACAAATAGGTACGTCTTTTATTAAAACAGGAAGTACAACATTCACGCAATATGAAGATTTTAGTACTCCATTATTATTTAGACCAGTAATTCAAAATGCAAGTGTAGCTGTAAACTTTTCAATTGATGTAACAATGAGAATTTACAATCAAACAGATAATACTCAAATTGTTAAAAAGGCTGCAATAACAATATCACAAGCTAGTAAGTATGGTAAAAGGTTATCTGCATTAAAAATTGATAATCCAAATATTTTAACTGAAGTATACAATGTACTACCAAGTTTAAGCTCTAATAAAACAATTGAAGGTTTTATCACTGATAGCTTACCTAGAACTGTAAAATATATCCCTACATTTGTAGAGAGATATAATGTAATAGCTTCTAGTGCTAGGGTAGATCTTTCTATGATCGGATCTGGAGATGGAACTAATGTTAAGGCTGGACAAGAAATGTACGCTAATGTTGAAGAAATAGAAACTTCTGAATTCGTTAATGAAGGAGACTTAGAAATTAGCATACCTCCTTTTTCAACTTATGTTAAATTCGTAATTGCTAAAAAGAAAGGCGACGATTTTGAATATATTTCTTTTGAAAATGCAGAGATGATTATACTAACATTTAATGATGGTAAAACAAAATTAAAGTTTAACCATGTCTATAATAAAGATATTGATATGGGTAAAGGTGAAGTCTTATTTAAGATCAATGAACAAAATGCTAATACTATTAGAGGAATGGTTAACAAGACTTTCTATATTAGCATAGACAATGGTGCTGATGAGACTATGATTACTAAAGGTAAATTTACACGTAGCTAATGATTTTAAATAGTAGAAATAATTCATTTGATTTTAGATTTCCAAGAGGCTTTATTCCGGACGAGGTTCAAGAAAAGTATAAGAAATATTTAAACAAAGTGCCTGGTGGACTTTTAGCTGAGCCTATTGATTTTGTTAATTACTCAATACAAGGTGTAAATATCCCAGGAGTTTCTTTCGATCCAGTAACTCAAGCAGATAACGATGGTACTACAAGATACCATAGAGGAGCAGTTCCTATTCAGAATACAATTGATAGACAATTCACAGTGACTATGCAGTTATTAGATGGTTTTATTAATTATTGGATTATGATGGACACTTTACTTTACTATTATGCAAGAAGCACAAAAGAGGCTTATATAGAGCCTATGACATTAAGAGTATTAGATGCTGAAGGTAGTTCAGTTGCATACTTACAATTTGAAAAAATAATAATGAATTCCATTAACGAGTTAAATCTTAATATGGCAGAAAACGTAGCAGACTTTGCTACCTTTGAATGTAATTTTGTCTATAATAAGTTAAACTTAAGAATGGAGATTGATTAATGAACAAATCTAAGCCTATACAGAGGTACATCGAAACTCCGCTAATATATACTGGAGGTAATCTAATTATGGATAGTACAATTCAAAGAGGCCTTCCGTCAATAATGGACAACCAAGAAGATTTAATTATGGATAAATCTGCGGAAGTTCTTTTTAGAAATAAACCAAAGAGTGTTTTAAATATAGGGTTTGGTTTAGGAATAATCGATACCTATATAAAAGAAAGAAATCCAGAAAATCACACTATAGTTGATATTCATCCTGATGTTGTTAAACATGCCAATTCTCTGGGTTTTAATAATATCATACAATCGGATTGGAGAGATTATGTAGAACAATGCGTTAAAAATGGTATCAAATTTGATTCAATATATTTTGACACTTATGTTTTTGATTGGTCGATGCACGAATGGTTAAACTTTGGGGAGGCTGTAGAATCTATATTAAATAACGGAGGTGTATTTTGTTGGTTTAATGGTTCGGCAGCAGAAAATGTAGATTTTACATATAAATTTAAAACTCAAAATCCAAATTGGGAATTGCACTCAGAAACTATTTCAATATTTGATATAATGGATAGATGTAGGGAAAACGGTAAAACTGATTTTGATTGGAAAGCGATGAACGCGAAAAACTATGAATTAAACTGGTTTATTAAGAAATAAATAAGATATATACATTATGAGAACATTTAATGAATACTTAGTTGAACAGAAGATTACAGAAACTGATATGCAACTTTTACAAGAAGGTTTACAACAAGAATGGACACCTGAGTTAGAAGAAAAGGTAGATCACGCTTTAGAACAATTTGTCGAACAATACCAGAATAAAGAAACTAATTCTTTTGATTTAGATAGATTAGAAGAAGATTTAGTAGAAGAGGGACTTTTAGGTTCTATCATCGGCGGACTTGGTGGATTTGCTTTAGGTAAATCTGTTGGTAAAGTACTTGCTAAAGTTCTTGGTATTCAAAAAGGTATATTCTACGATTTATTAACTTCCAGATTAGTTGGTGCTGCTTTAGGTGCTGCTATGGGTAAAAGAATCTAAATTGAATCTAGTTACAGTTGACTTCTCGCTTAATTCCCCTGGTATTTGTGTCTGGCAATCTGACACGAATGAATATCACTTTATCTCCTATATTAAAGCTGGTTCAGGAACAAAGGCCGAACAAAAACGACAAGAAGAAATAAGTACATTCTCAGATGTAACTCTTGTCCACCAACCTGACTGGAAATCTTCAGTAGGTGATTACTCTAAAAACGAATTTGCAAAGATTAAAAGATATATCCAAACCGCGGATGATATCATTAATTTAATATTAGGTATAACAGGTACTGAAGAAGATTATCATATAGCATTCGAAGGTACGTCATACGGTTCCAAGATGGGAACTAATAATATGATTGACATGGCAGCAGGAGCTGCAATCCTTAAAGAACAAATGATTAATCGACTCGAGGTCAAAAATTTACTGACCGTTGCACCTACCACAATTAAGAAACATGCTGGTAAAGGGAATATGAATAAGTTAGCTCTTTGGGTTGCCTTCCTAAATAATATAGTTGAGAGTCCAGAGTTAGCTAAGACTTCTTTATTTAAGTATTGTGTAAATGAAATAGGTGATGAGGTTAAGAAAGTCCCGAAACCATTTGATGACCTAGTCGATGCTTGGTTCCTTAATCATTATTTGCTTCAGCAACTTGGGGAAAATTTGCCAGACTAACCAAGTCTCTGCTTCAAGCCGCGACACTCCAGAACTGTCCTAATCTTTGCCCTCAAGCCTAGTCTCTGCCTACAGCCCTGGAATGGTACTTATCTTCCTTTGGGGTTAAAGACATAACTTATATGCGACTTCGAAGAAAAGGTTTCAAAAAGGTTCAACAAATCTCAATCTTTTTTTAAGAAGGCCATTTCTGGTTAACAGAACGCCTTAATTTCATCCATTCTTTTCTTGATTTCTACACAAGCCAAAGAATACTTATCTACTTCTGGGTATTTAAAACCTAGCCAAAGCATATCAATATTAACCGGACCTGCGCCACCAATGTGGTCGTCAATCCATGTACAGAACGAATGAAGCGATGCAGCCTCATCGATGTATAAACTTTCTTCTACATAATAATAACCTTCTAGGAAGCTCCCAGTGGTCTTAGCCCCCATTAAAAGAAGCGTTTTGTTTCTCGACGATAATTTAGTGTGTTTCTTCATAGCGTCTAATTTTAATTGATGTTCGTGATGTGGATTACTCATGTTTATTGGTTTTTAATTACAGTACTAATATACGAAAAATAAATGACATAAAAAAATATTTCGGCAACTATTTGAGGAAAAGTTATTAACAAATAAAAAGCACCTTCATCTAGAAACAAAATTAAATTTAGATATATAATAAGTATAATAAACAAACGATTAATTGATATGTTGATTACTGCAGACTACATTCGTCTACAAGACATCCTACAAAAAATGGTAGAGTTTAACCAGATTACGGCACTAGACCGTGAGGCGTTACTCAACAAGTCAGGACTGATTAAGTTAGAGGATAATAGATGGACGGAACCTTCTGGAGCAATCTTAACATTTAATTGAAACTATTGTATATTGTACAACTATAAGGTAACGAAAGACAATTAAAGTATTTCAATTTTTTAAACAATTAAACAACTAAAAGAAAATTATGAGCGACTCATTTGACATTTTTAATTTAGGCGTGGAAGATGTGGAAACACACCAGCCTGAAAGAACAAGCGTAAACGAGATTTACAAACCTACAGCCGACGACGGTAAAGACGGCACTTACAAAGCATTAATTCGTTTTGTACCAAACCCAGAGAACCCAAGAAAATCTCTGATTCAAAAGTACGTACACTGGTTAGTCAACTCTAATGGAGATGGTAAACTAGTAGACTCTCCACAAACAATTGGTGAACACTGTCCAATTGCAGATGTATTCTGGAAATTAAGAAAATCAGATTCTGCAGTAGACCGTAAGTCATCAGAGAAGTTAAAGAGACGTCAGCAGTACTATTCTTTAATCAAGATCGTTAAAGATCCACAAAACCCAGAATTAGAAGGTACTTACAAAGTATTTAAATTTGGATATAAGATTAAAGAGAAGATTGACTCTGAATTGAAGCCAGACTTTGGTGAACCAACTCAAGTATTCGATCTATTCGAAGGTAAGAACTTTGAACTTGTAATTACAAGACAAGGTGATTTCAATAACTATGACAAATCTAAATTTTCTGCTAGCAGATCAGCCGTTGTTATCGGTGATTCTCCAGCAGAAAGATCTAAAGAATCAATGGCCACTATTAAAGAAGAGTTGGAAGCAGCTCCTTCACTTGCAGGCTATGACTATAAAGCGTGGGACGAAGACACAAGAAGTTTCGTTAACAACGTATTAAGAATGTATCTTAATCCAGGTGATGATATTGCAGCAGTAACTGCAACACCAGCATCTAAAACAACAGCAAAAGCTGCACCGACACCGGTAGATACTGCAGTAGCAGGATCAGCTTCAACTGCAACAGCAGTTAAAGAAACGACAGCAAAGGCTAATACGGATGATGATTTAGATTCTTTCTTAAATGACCTCAACCTCTAATAACATCCAGTTAACTGAGGAGCTTAAGAGTAGAATTAAAAAAGCACTAAAACAAGTTTGTGTAGAACAACATTCAACTCCTAACAAGCAACTACTTAAAGACATGCCAGGTCGAATAACCCTGGCATGTCCTTATTGTGGTGATTCACATACAGATGACACTAAGAAACGTGGCAACATGTATTGGGACACTCTTCAGTATCACTGCTATAATTGTTCACACCACACAAATCTTTATGGTATATTAAAAGACCATGAAGTTCGTATGCCTAATTCTGGCGACTCATTCACTATTATAGACTATATAAAAGCTAATAAGTCACAGGTAAGCCAAGAACAAGTATTACAGAATTCATCTCTTGCAAGCGTCCAAGAGTTGGCATTAACAGTATCTGAATTTAAACAGATATTTGGCGCTAGAGAAATAACACCAGGTGATTGGATATGGTTCCAACTTAAAGATAGGTTATTACATAATAAAGCGGATGAATTTCTTTTCTCCCAAAAAGGTAATCGACTTTGGATTTTAAATATGGGAATTGAAGGTAAAATTATCGGCGCACAATCCAGAAGAATGAAAGGCTATGGGTCTAGGTATCTTACCTATGATTTACCTAAGCTCTATGAAGAATGGGGAAAGCCACTCGACCTACCACCTGAAGAACAAACAAGACTTGCAAAGGCATCAACTCTATTTGGTATTATGCAGGTTAATTTTCAACAGCCAGTAACTTTATTCGAAGGACCGATCGATGCAAAGTTTATGCATAACTCTTTAGCACTAGCAACTGCCGGCAGATCTACAGAGGAATTTGATGAAATGGCAACAGTACGTTATATGTTTGATAACGACGCAACTGGTAAAAAGAAGATGGCAGAAAAATTAAAGAAGGGTAGACCAGTGTTTATGTGGTCTAAATTTCTAACAGATTTTAAGTTAGATACATACAATATAAAAGATCTCAATGATTTGGTTAGAGTATGTTTCGAGCAAAAATCCAAAGCATGGAAAGAAATTGAAAACTATTTTACATCAAGCGAATTAGATCTATGGTACGTATAGAAGATATGGATAACACATTAGAAGACTTTTTTAAAGACTCAGATCGTCATAAGGGTAGGAATAAACTCTTAATGGACTTTGATACTGAAGAATTTAAAATACAAAGTAGAGAGTTTGTTGTAGAAAAGCCTAAGTTTAAGAAGGGTGAAAAAGCATCTAAGTTTATTAAACCAGATGCAAACAAAAGGTCACTATTCTAATATAAGGACTATGGCTAGAGTTATTTTAATAGGAAATGGTACATCGGTGTTAGATAATCCATTGGGGCAGAAGGTAGATGAATTTGATACTGTTGTAAGATTTAATAGTTTTAAAACAATAGGATTAGAAGAATTCACAGGTAAGAGAACTGATATATGGGTTACTTGTGTTGCACATAATAAACACATGAAGAATATCAATGATTTTAAAAGAGTCATTGTACATAGTTGGACCAAACGTGCTAACGAATGTTTATTATTTAAAAAGATAAAAGATAAAAGGACTGACGCATATAAAATTGAAAATGGTCCTATTAATAGACTAGTAAATAAAGGTGTTAAAGATCCTAGTACCGGACTTATTGCCATTGAATATTTTTTAGAGACAAATGCAGAAGTTTATCTTCATGGGTTTGATTGGTGGGATAGAGAAAGACATCATTATGCTGATTCTGAAAAAAGAGGTACATTGCATAAACCGCAATTAGAATATAAGGTTATTAAAGAGTTTGGCGATAGATTAAAATTTTTAAAATGAGTAAAGAAAAAATACAAGCATTAGATCAAAAATTAGCTGCACAGAGAGCACAATGGTCTGAGACAATAAGAGCCTTAGCGAAAGGCTTAAAGAAAATAGATGGAATGGAACAAGTGATAGCAGAAGTGTTATCATCAAGACAGACTTGTGTAGATCAGATCGCATACCTAAACGTAAAGATAAGAGAACAGAAAATGGCAGTATCTGCTAGATATAGAGAGGCCTATATCCGTTACTATAATTACGACTATAAATTAGGTGAAAAAGTAAAAGAGAAGTTTCTAGAAAATGACATGGCAGATGAGAATATGATACTATCTCATTTAGAAAATCAATTAGAGTTTTTTAGAGATTCCGTAAAGACCCTAGATAATATGGGCTTTGCCATAAGAAACAGATTGTCCCTCAACGGACTATAAAATGGAATTAACATTAACAGATAATAAACAATTTTTACGAATTGATATTGCTACTGAATTGGAGATAGAGCAGCTTAATATCACATTTAATCGTAGAATTGATAATTGGCGATTTCATCCCCTGGTTAAAAAGGGTTTATGGGATGGCTATATCTCTTATATAAAAGATGATAAGTGGATTCCGTCAGGACTTTGGAAAGAGGTGATGGATATGTGTAAATCATATAAGTTTGAATTAAAAATGAATGGCGTAACTTCGCTATTCGATCCGAGTGTAAAACAAGATGAATTTGAAGCATGGGCTAAAGAATACTTTGAAGGCCATGAAATTACACCAAGAGACTATCAAATTGAAGCAGCATACAATATCTTAAAATTTAGAAGATGTTTAAGTGAGTTAGCAACTTCAGCCGGTAAAACTCTAATCTCATATATGGCAGTTGCCTATATGTTAGACAAGGGTAAATCCGGTAGAATACTATTTATTGTACCAAACGTTTCATTAGTTGTACAAGCATCTGAAGACTTTATAGAGTATAATTGGAGAAATGGAACCAATATTAAAATACAACAAATATATTCTGGGCAAAAGATTAGACCGGGTAGAAACGTAGTAATAGGTACATATCAATCACTAGTCAAAAAGGACAAAGAATACTTTGAACAATTTGATGCAGTAATTATTGATGAAACACACAAGGCTAAATCCACTTCTATTAAAACAATCTTACAAAAATGTACAGCGGCCAATTATAGATTTGGACTTTCAGGTACAATTCCAAAAGCAAACACATTAGATCGATTAACATTAATGGCTCATACCGGCCCGGTGATTACAGAAATTACAGCAGCACTATTACAAGATGAAGGACATATTGCTGGTTGTAATGTAAAAGTAATAAAAATGGATTATGCTCCAGAAAGCACTAAAAAGGCTTTTTATGAGATGTCCCAAAACAGATATGAAAGCAAAGATGTATACAAATTTGAAAGTAATTACGTTATCAATTCAACGGGGCGCCTTGCTTTCATTACAAACATTATTTCCAGAGTACGGGGCAATAGTCTTGTTCTTTTCCACAGGATTGAACATGGTAAAAGAATATATGAAAAGCTTCGCCAAGATAGTGATAAGCCGATATATTATGTGGATGGAAACACGGACAAAGACATAAGAGAAGAATATAAAAAGAAAATGGAAGTAGGTGCACAAGTAGTTATTGTTGCATCTTATGGTACATTTTCTACAGGTATATCAATTAATAAGATACATAATATCTTCTTTACAGAGTCTTTTAAATCAGAAGTTATTATCAGACAGTCTATTGGTAGAGGACTAAGAAAACACCATACTAAATCAGAGGTAAATATTATAGATTTTGTCGATGATCTTTCTTCACCCGGTTGGGATAATTATTTGATTCGACACTCAAAGGCACGTCAAAAAATATACAAGGAGCAGAGGTTTCCCTTTGAGATAAAAAATGTCCAATTTGACGGAGATATATAATACTATAGTACAAGAAAGTATAAAATAAAACTTAATAACAATGGGTTCACTTAAACTACAGTCATTCAGCGATTTCGCTAATGCTTCAGCTAACGCCGCCGCGGCAAAATTAGAAGAAGAACAATCAGCTGCAAGAACTGCTGCTGCAGAACAATTCAAAGCATTACTATCTGAATTTGGAGCTACTAATCTTAAAGATTTAAAGGAAGAAGATAAGTCCGATTTCTTTTCTAAATTAGGTACTTCTGAAATATCAGAATCTCTTGCGATTATCGAAGAAGGTACAAGATCTCAAATCGGTAAAATCAAAAAGAACGGAAAAATCACATCAGTGTATATGCACTA
>ERZ1046740.392-NODE-392-length-37470-cov-5.315649_pt1 | contig 37470 bp, 31 predicted proteins | sample MGYA00383093_ERZ1046740 | MGnify/ENA primary metagenome ERZ1046740 (study PRJEB29581, sample SAMEA5548363) | metagenome | biome: marine; feature: coastal; material: water | depth 25 m | study: Short-term variability in the microbial, nano- and picoplankton... | reverse complement strand
CCCGAAGGTGCTGATGATGCTTTTCGCTCTTTTGGGCTGGGCGAACGTCAGCTGCAAACAAACCCCAATACTATTGCCGATGGCTTGCGGGCCAGCCTGGGAGAGCTGAATTTCACGATTATGCAGCAAAGTGTAGATACCATTGTGACTGTGTCCGATGACGACATTGTGGAGGCCATGCGTTTACTCTGGACGCGCCTTAAGACCCTGGTAGAGCCATCGGGAGCCGTAAGCTTTGCTGGATTGTTGCAGCACCCGGAGCGTTTTCGCGGTCGCCGGGTAGGCGTAGTTCTTAGCGGCGGTAATATCGACCTGGACAGGCTGCCATGGTGAGTGCCATGTACCTGAAAAAAGGCGCGAAGGGCGCGATACTGGCCGGCATGCTGGTTCTGACCAGTTGTAGCAGTACCACTTTCCTCTATAACCGTCTCGACTTCCTGCTGCCCTGGTACCTGGGCAAATATGTATCACTGCAGCGGGAGCAAAAACAGGAACTGGACCGCCTGTTGCGCCCCTACCTGGCCTGGCACCGCAGCGAGGAGTTGCCGCAGTACCTGCTGGTGGTCCAGGAGGTTGAAACCAGTCTTGATGGAGATCTCAGTGCACAGCAGATTGGCAACATAGCAGCGCAATTTGAAGAAGCCTGGTTCCGGCTGGAAGCAAAAACTGTGGACTGGATGCTCGTGCTGGGGGCAATGCTATCCGATAAGCAAATCTCGCGATTCCTCGATAAGCTGCAAGAGAAACAGGAAGAATATGAAAAGGAGTACCTTTCTCGCAGTGACGACGAGTATTTCGAGGAGGCCTACAAGGATCTGCGGGACTCCACCCAGGACTATATCGGCCGGCTGAGCAAAAACCAGATTAGCCTGTTGCAAGCCGCGGCAGGAAGATTAGATCGATCGGACGACATCTGGCTACAGGAGAGGGCGATCTGGATAGAGCGCCTGGGGGCCATACTTACGAATCGAGCAGAAGGTTGGCAGCAGCAGGTACTGGATGCTCTTACTGAGCGCGACGAAACTGTCTCTGAACAATACACCCAGGCCATTGAGCGCAACAGCCAGGAGATTTTTTCTGTGTTGGCCCAGGTGCTTAACGAGCGCAGCGAAAAGCAGGACCAGCGCCTGCGGCGCAAGCTTAAAAACCTGAGGGATGATATTCAGACCCTGATAGACCAGACCTAGCGCTGCCCCCTCTCACTGGGGTGGGCGACGAGTTTTAGTCCAGCAGCGAAAGGTCTCGCACCGCGCCCTTGTCGGCACTGGTAACCATACTGGCATAAACCTTCAACGCGGCGCTGACCTTGCGTGAACGGGGCTCAACGGGTTGCCAGGCCTTGTCGCCCCTGGCTTCCATGGCCGCACGGCGTTCAGCGAGAACCTGGTGCGACAGGGCAACATTAATACTGCGCCCGGGAATATCGATCTCAACAATATCGCCGTTTTCTACCAGCGCGATTGCGCCTCCCGCAGCCGCTTCCGGGGAGGCATGACCAATGGACAGGCCTGAAGTGCCGCCAGAGAAGCGGCCATCAGTAAGCAGGGCGCAGGCTTTGCCCAGGCCCTTGGACTTGATATAGCTGGTGGGGTAGAGCATTTCCTGCATACCTGGCCCGCCGCGAGGGCCCTCGTAGCGCACGATGACTACATCGCCTTCTTTCACCTTGTCACCGAGAATATCTTCTACCGCCGCGTCCTGACTTTCGCAAATGTGGGCAGGCCCGGAGAACACCAGAATACTTTCGTCCACGCCGGAGGTTTTCACCACGCACCCGTCTTCGGCGATATTACCGGTGAGCACCGCAAGGCCACCCTCAGTAGAGAAAGCATTTTCTAAAGAGCGAATGCAACCACCCGCGCGGTCGTCGTCCAGGCTTGGCCAGCGAGTGTCCTGGCTGAAGGCTGTCTGGGTGGGTATGCCGGCCGGGCCAGCAGAAAAGAATTTCTGTACATCAGGGTCGTCAGTGCGCTTGATATCCCACTGATCCAGTGCATCGCCGATTGTTGGGCTGTGTACGGTAGAGCACCCGGTATGCAACAGGCCAGCGCGATCCAGTTCCCCCAGTATGCCCATGATGCCCCCGGCTCGGTGCACATCTTCCATGTGGTACAGGGGGGTATTGGGTGCGACCTTGCACAGCTGGGGAATCTTACGGGACAGGCGGTCGATATCTTCCATGGTGAAATCCAGCTCGGCCTCCTGCGCGGCAGCGAGCAGGTGCAGGATGGTGTTGGTAGAGCCACCCATGGCGATATCCAGGCTCATGGCATTTTCAAAGGCCTCAAAGCTGCCAACGTTACGGGGTAGCACAGAATCATCGTCTTCCTGGTAATAGCGTTTGCACAATTCCACTATCAGGCGTCCGGCCCTGAGAAATAATTGTTCCCTGTCGGCGTGGGTGGCCAGGGTAGAACCGTTACCCGGCAGCGACAGGCCCAAAGCTTCTGTCAGGCAGTTCATGGAGTTAGCGGTAAACATACCGGAGCAGGAGCCACAGGTGGGGCAGGCCGAACGTTCATACTCCGCAACTTTTTCATCGCTGGCGGTATCGTCTACCGCGATAACCATGGCGTCTACCAGATCCAGCTTATGGTCCGATAGCTTGGTTTTACCCGCTTCCATCGGGCCGCCGGAAACAAATACCGCGGGTATATTCAGGCGCATTGCGGCGTTGAGCATCCCGGGGGTGATTTTGTCGCAGTTGGAGATACAGACAATCGCGTCGGCGCAGTGGGCGTTCACCATGTACTCCACTGAGTCGGAGATGATGTCCCGCGAGGGCAGGCTGTAAAGCATGCCATCGTGGCCCATGGCGATACCGTCATCCACGGCGATGGTATTGAACTCCTTGGCCACGCCGCCAGCTGCTTCAATCTCGCGGGCTACCAGCTGGCCCAGGTCTTTCAGGTGTACGTGACCGGGTACAAACTGGGTAAAGGAGTTGACCACGGCAATAATGGGTTTGCCGAAATCACCGTCTTTCATGCCGGTGGCACGCCATAGGGCTCGGGCACCTGCCATATTACGGCCGGCGGTGGAGGTTTTGGAGCGATAATCAGGCATGGTGAGTTCCGTGTTCCTGCCGCGACAATAGGCGGCTCAGTTCAGCTCAAATTCGGGCAGCGCAGGATAGCAAAATTCGGCGCAACTTTAACCTATGTTGCGATAGTGGCTACCCCACTGGATGGACAGGAGTCACTCAACGTATCGAGTGACTGGGCTGCGGTTCTACAGTTTTTTGAAGAACACCTTGGAGTTGCGCTGCAGGTTATATAGTGACTGTTTCTCCCCTGGCAGGTCATCCCGGGATTGTTCCACAAAGCCCTGTTCCAGAAACCAGTGGGCGGTCTGGGTGGTAAGCACAAAGACCTGGTCCAGGCCCTGGTGCCGAGCATCCTTTTCCAGCTCCTGCAGCAGGCGCTGGCCACGCTGGCCCCCCCGGTAATCCGGGTGTGAGACGATGCAGGCGATTTCTCCGCTACTGTCTTCGGGAAAGGGGTAGAGCGCGGCGCAGGCGAGAATCCGGCCGTCCCGTTCCAGCAGGCGGAAGCGGTCGATCTCGGTTTCCAGTAATTCCCGCGAACGCTTGAGCAGTACTCCCTGCTGCTCCAGAGGCTCGATCAACTCCAGGATGCCGCCGACATCGTCGATATTGGCACAGCGGGATTGTTCGTAGTCGTCGTTGGCTACCAAAGTGCCACTGCCGTCGTGGGTAAACAGCTCTTCCAGCAATGCACAGTCGTCCAGGTAGCTAATGATCTGACAACGGGGCACACCTGACAGGCAGGCTTGCTTTGCGGTAGTCAGCAGGGACGCTTGTTCAGGGTCTGCAATCGTTAAAGCGTCGATTTCACCCACCGCCACCTGCCGGATCAGTTCACCCTCTTTACTGGTAATGCCAGTCTCAGTGCCGAACAGAATCAGTTTGTCTGCACCGATGTCCGCTGCGCAACGCACCGCGATATCTTCCAGGGACAGGTTAAAAATTTCACCTGTGGGGGAATAACCCAGGGGAGAGAGCAGCACGATGGAGTCTTCCTGAAGTTGCCGCTGTATTCCAGGGACATCTACCCGCCTTACTTTCCCGGTGTGCTGAAAATCGACGCCATCGACCACGCCCAGTGGCCTGGCAGTAACGAAGTTGCCAGAGCAGACTCGCATACGCGCGCCCTGCATGGGGGAGTTGGGCAGGCCCATGGATAGCAGCGCCTCTATCTGCGCACGCAGGGAGCCGGCGGCGTCCTTGACGTATTCCATCGCCTGGGTGTCGGTAATTCTCACGTTCTGGTGAAAGTCGGACTCTAGCCCTGCCCGCTCCAGGCGCTCGGCAATCTGTGGCCGCGAGCCATGGATTAGAACCAGTTTGACGCCCAGGCTGTTGAGCAGGGCGATATCGTGAATGATGTTGGAGAAGTTTTCGCAACGCGCCACTTCACCCCCCAGCATCAGCACAAAGGTCTTGCCCCGGTGTGCATTGATATAGGGTGCGGTGTTTCTGAACCAGCGAATTTGACTCCGCCCAGCCGTCGTCACGTTGTTCTCCAAGCTATTGATTATGAAAAGGTTCCCAAGATTACCGAAAGTGAGCCCAAACGCCTAATGGCAAAATTTCACAGCCGGCCCGGTAATGCCTACAGACAGTAGTGGGCAATACAGCGGGTTAGCAGCTCGATACAGGGCTGAATCTGATCCAGGGGAAGAAATTCGTCAGGCTGGTGGGCCTGGTCGATAGAGCCCGGGCCCATAACAATGGTTTCCATTCCCAGCTGTTGCAGGAAGGGCGCCTCGGTTGCGAAAGCCACGGCTTTGGCGCTGTGACCGGTTAGGCTTTCAGCCAGTTGCACCAGCTCGCTGTCTGGCGCCTGTTCAAAAGGTGAGACATCCTGGATCAGGGGGCGTAGCTCAATATCCAGTGACGTTTGCTCGCCAATGCGACGCACGCGTTTGTCCAATTCTTCGCGTATCGCGTCGTTGCGCCCCGCCGGCGTCATGCGCAGGTCGAAGTGGAGTTCTGCCTGGCCGCAAATTCGGTTGGGGCTGTCGCCACCGTGTATGCAGCCCAGGTTGAGGGTGGGGTAGGCAATTTCAAACAGCGGGTTGGAGTAACGTTCTTTCAGAGACTGGCGAAAATCCACCAGCTCGCTCATTACCGTATGCATGCCTTCTAGTGCATTATTTCCCAATGCCGGATTGGAGGAATGCCCGGCCCGACCGGTAACCCGTACCGCCTCCATCATAATGCCCTTGTGCATTCGCACTGGCGTCAGCGATGTTGGCTCGCCAATAATGGCTGCCCGGGCTTTGGGTTTGCCAGCTGCAGCGAGGGCTCTGGCGCCGTTCATGGAGCTTTCCTCGTCAGCGGTGGCCAGAAGAATCAAGGGCTGCGCCAAGGCGGTGTTAGTAAAGGCGCTGGCCGCTGCCATCGCCAGAGGGAAAAACCCCTTCATGTCAGTGGTACCCAGACCGTAGAAGCGGTTGTCGCGCTCAGTCAATTTCAGCGGGTCGCTTTGCCAGCGGCCCTCATCAAAGGGCACCGTGTCAGTATGCCCCGCCATAACCAACCCCCCGGGGCCGCTCCCCAAAGTGGCAATGAGGTTCGCCTTGGCACCATCGCAGGAAACCTCCTGAATCTCGGTGGCAAAGCCCATATCTGTCAACCACTGTGCCAGCAGGTCTATGACTGGCCGGTTGCCCTGATCCCAACCCGGGTCAGTGGAGCTCACGGAGGGAGTGTGAATCAGCTGGCTGAGTTGTTGGAATATAAGCTGATCAGAATGGGACATAAATTGGTCGCCGGGAAAACAAAAAAGGCATGCACTCGATTGAGTAGCATGCCTTCAGTCTAGCAGACTGTCGAATCAGGGACTGAAAATCCCTTTGAACAGAAAGAAGAAAATAATGGCCAGCCCCGCGCCTGCGGGCAGGGTGATCAGCCAGGACATAAAGATATTGCCGATTACCCGCAGATTAAGAGCGCCAATACCCCTGGCGAAGCCAACACCCAGCACAGCGCCTACCAGTGTGTGCGTTGTGGAAATCGGCAGGCCTGTAGCCGAGGCAATAACCACGGTGGCAGCGGCACCCAGCTCCGCAGCGAACCCGCGGCTGGGAGTGAGTTCAGTAATCTTGCGACCCACGGTGGTAATTACCCGCCAGCCGTAGGTTGCCAGGCCCACCACAATTCCCACTCCGCCTATCAGCAGAATCCACCAGGGCATAACAGACTTGGCGGCGATCTCGCCGCCGGACTGCACGGTACTGACAATGGCTGCCAGTGGGCCTACCGCGTTGGCCACATCGTTTGACCCGTGAGCGAAGGCCATGGAGCAGGCGGTGAATACCATAAGCACCGCGAATACGCGCTCCACACTGCCAAAGCGATCCATTTCATCGAACTCTTCTTTAATACCGCGCAGTAACAGGGCACCGAAGCCCGCAACCAACAGGCCTATGCCCGCTGAAACGGGAATCGCATTGGCAAAATTACTACCCAGCCCCATGTCTATATTCAGGCCTACATGTTTGAGGCCTTTAAGCAGGGTCACCATGGAGATCATGAAGCCCACCATCCACATATAGACGGGGATGTAACGCTTGGCGCGGCCGAAGGGGTCGTCGGTGTCGAGAATGAATTTCTTCACACTCATGAACAGACCGAAGGAGATGCTGCCTGCCAGCACGGGGGATACTACCCAGCTGGCGACAATGCCACCTACCTTGCCCCAGTAGATGGCGTCCATGGAAATGCCAACAGCGGCAAAGCCGACAATAGAGCCGACAATGGAGTGGGTGGTTGATACGGGCCAGCCCTTTAAACTGGCTATCAGCAGCCAGGTGCCTGCGGCTAACAAGGCTGACATCATGCCATAGACCATTAATTGCGGGTCATCCGCCATAATCTCGGGATCGATAATGCCTTTGCGGATGGTTGAGGTAACTTCACCACCTGCGAGATAGGCACCGAGGAACTCAAAGACCATGGCAATCAGAATTGCCTGCTTGATGGTCAGGGCACGTGAACCTACAGAGGTTCCCATGGCATTGGCCACGTCATTGGCTCCAATACCCCAGGCCATGAAAAAGCCAAAGACGCAGGCCATGATTAGGAAGACATGGCCGTACTCAGCAATAATTTCCACGCTGTATCCCCCTTTACTTGGCGAGCAGAATTTGCAGGCGATCGCCTACTTTTTCGGCGTTGTCCGCCAATCCGCCCAGTAGTGTGAGGGCACGGTAGAAAAACATAACGTCCACGGGGGGGAGCTCTGATTCAAGTTTGAACAGCTTGGCCCTTAGCGCGAAGGCCTGCTTGTCAGTGCGTCTTTCCAGCTTGTCCAGTTCTTTGAGCATGCCTTCCACACGCTTTACTTCCCGGCCGGTGAAGCCGACTTCTAGCAACTCATCCAGTTCCTGGATTGCAGTCAGCGCCTTTTGGCAGGCAGCGACGCAGGTTTCAGTGAGCTCCAGCAGGCCGGGCTGCAGCTTTTCCGGGAAACGCATATGTCGGCCAATGATGATGCCGGCAACGTCTTTGGCAGCATTAGCTACCTGATCCTGGATACTGACAAGGGCCAGCAGATCGGTTCGTGGTACGGGCAGGAACAGGCTCTTTGGAAGATTGCGACGCACATTGCGCTTGAGCTTGTCGGCATCGGCTTCAGCTTCGCCGATTGCTTTTACAATCTCCCCGGCCCGCTTCCAATCGTCGTCAGCCGAGGCCTGGATCAATTCCGGCAGGTGCTGGGCGGCCTCGTTGGCCATCTGCATATGCTCCTGAATGGGGCCAATGGGTGATCGGCCGAACAAACTGCCTATAGTGTTTCTACTGACCATGCGGGGTCTCCGGTATTTCAGCGCCTGTCCATTTGAAGGCGCAATATTGTCATAAAATTATTCTAAAATCGCTATAAACAGACAGCCTAAATTTGACCCCCATCAACGGACAAGGATTTCGTGGGGTGTTAGCATGATTCGCAGATAACCGGGTTGTACGATCCGGCCGCAACAGGACCAGTTATGGCAGTCAAATTCGGCGAGCAGGCCATGGAACACCGGCTCAACCTGACCACCCTGGCACAGGAGCTGCTGGCGGACGGCCGGGTGTCTCGGGAGGATAGCCAGCGCGTATGCCAGAACTCACAGGTTAAGGTTCATCCTTTGGTGTACCTGGCAGAGCAGCGCCTGCCCGACTGCGCCAACCCTGGCAGCGTATTGGATATGGAGCGCCTGCTGCACTGGCTGGGGGATCGCGTAGGGCAGGCCGTTTACCAGATCGACCCATTGAAGATTAACGTCACCGCCATTGCTGAAGTCATGTCCCAGGCCTTTGCCGAGCGGCACCGCATACTTGCGGTAGAAGTGAATTCAGAGGAAGTGGCTATTGCCACCGCCGAGCCCTACATTCGCGCCTGGGAAAGTAATCTTGAGCACGTATTGCGCAAGCCCATTCGCCGGGTGCTTGCAGACCCCAGGGACATTGCCAGGCATACCGCCGAGTTCTACACCATGGCCAGTTCTGTTCGCGGAGCCAAGGGGACGGATCGCTCAGAAGGGGCTCCGGGGGTAGGTAACCTGGAACAGATGCTGGAGTTGGGGTCCATGAAGGAGCCCGATGCCAATGACCAGCACATTGTTAATATCGTCGACTGGTTGCTGCAGTACGCGTTTGAACAGCGGGCCAGCGATATTCATATCGAGCCTCGCCGTGAGGTAGGCAATGTGCGCTTTCGTATTGATGGCGTACTGCACAGTGTTTACGAATTGCCACAGCAGGTATGCTCGGCGGTCACCAGTCGCATCAAGATTCTGGGACGTATGGATGTGGCAGAGAAGCGCCGCCCGCAAGACGGGCGACTGAAAACTCGAACCCCGGAAGGCAACGAGGTGGAACTGCGCCTGGCCACCCTGCCCACCGTTTTCGGCGAAAAGCTGGTAATGCGCATTTTCGATCCGGACGTTTTGCAAAAGAGCTTTGAGGAACTGGGCCTGGCGGAGGACGACCTGGCGCGCTGGCACCAGATGACCGGTGCTGGTAATGGCATAGTGCTGGTAACTGGCCCAACCGGTTCCGGCAAAACCACCACCCTGTACTCAACCTTACGCCAGTTAGCTACAGCCCAGGTGAATGTTTGCACCATTGAAGACCCTATCGAGATGGTTGAGGACGCCTTTAACCAGATGCAGGTCAACCACGGCATCAACCTGAATTTCTCCTCAGGTGTGCGGGCCCTGATGCGGCAGGATCCCGACATCATCATGGTGGGTGAGATTCGCGACCTGGAAACGGCCAATATGGCAGTGCAGGCGGCGCTCACTGGTCACCTGGTGCTGTCGACACTACACACCAATGATTCCCCCAGTGCCATCTCCCGGATGCTGGAATTGGGAGTTCCCGCCTACCTGATCAAGGCCACGGTGCGGGGTATTATGTCGCAACGCCTGGTGCGTATTTTATGCCCCCATTGCAAGCGCGACGGCGAAGTGGACATGGATGCCTGGCAACAGCTCACCGCACCCTGGTCGGTGGAGCCACCACAGGTGCTTGCCCAACCAGTTGGCTGCAAGGATTGCCGCGAGACCGGCTATATAGGCCGCCAGGGCATTTACGAAGTTCTGGTGAACAGTCAGGCAGTACAAAGGGAAATACACTCCCACCTGGAAACAGGCAAAATCCGCAAAGTAGCCATGGAGGAGGGTATGCGTACCTTGCGACTGAGCGGTGCCACCCGGGTAGCCAGGGGGCAAACCACCATTGAAGAAGTTATGCGGGTAGCTCCGGTCCTGGATGCCTGACCCCCGCTAAATTGAAGAATCAGCATGAGTTTGAACGTATCTGAACTACCTGCGCCTCTGGCCGATGCAGCCCGCAGTGCCTGGGGCGCCATTCTTGAGCGAGCGGGAGACCACCGCGAAGCATTATTAAGTGTGGCCACAGAGCAGCCTTTGTCGAATCAGTTGCCCAGGGTGCTGGCCTGCAGTCCTTTTGCGGCTGATCTGTCGCGGCGTAAGCCACAGTTGTTACTGGGCCTTATGGAAGGCTCTCAACTGCAAAACACTCTGGAGGAGGCGACATTCCGGTCTGACTTGCAGACACTGCTGGGCGAGGAGAATGCTGACCTTGGCGTGGCGCTGCGACGCTATCGCCAGCATCACATGTTGCGCATTATCTGGCGCGATTTCTGCCGCCTGGCGGACACTCTGGAAACCGTGCGTGATACCTCCCTGTTGGCGGAGGCTTGCATCGCCGAGGCGGTAGAGCGTAGTCAAAAGGCTCTTGAGCAGCGTTTTGGCGTACCTATAGGTCGCGAGAGTGGTGAACCCCAGAAACTGATTGTGCTGGCCATGGGCAAGCTGGGAGCGAGAGAGCTTAACGTTTCCTCTGACATAGACCTGATTTTCGCCTTTCCCGAGGCGGGCCAGACAAATAGCGAAAAGCGGCCCATCTCTACCGAGGAGTTTTTCACCAAGGTAGGGCAGGCCGCAATTAACGCGCTGGATCAACTGACGCCCGAGGGTTTTGTTTTCCGTGTGGATATGCGTCTGCGCCCCTATGGCGAAAGCGGTGCTCTGGTGCACAACTTTTCCGCCCTGGAGGAGTACTACCAGGACCAGGGTCGCGACTGGGAGCGCTATGCCCTGATCAAAGTAAACCCGGTGACGGGTGACCCCGGCCAGGGAGCAGAACTGATGGCGGCCCTGCGGCCTTTTGTGTTCCGTCGTTATGTGGATTTTGGCGTTATCGACAGCCTGCGTAGCATGAAGCAGATGATTAACGCCGAGGTGCGTCGCAAAGGCCTGACAGACAACGTCAAACTGGGCCACGGCGGTATTCGTGAAGTGGAGTTTATCGCCCAGTGTTTCCAGTTAATTCGCGGTGGGCGCGATTTGGGCTTGCAACAACGGGAGTTGCTCAAGGTTCTCAAGGAGTGTGCCGAGCTGGGTTGCCTGCCCGAAACAGTGACTGAAGAGCTGCGCACTGCCTACCTGTTTTTGCGTGACAGTGAGCACGCGATTCAGGGCTACCAGGACAAACAATCCCAGGAGCTACCGACCGAGCCATTACCGCGTCTCGCCATGGCCACAGTAATGGGTTTTGAGGACTGGGACAGTTACCGCCTGGAACTGGAGCGTTACCGGGGAACGGTTGCCGGTCATTTTCGCGAATTGATTGCGGCCCCGGAAGATGAGGCCACTGAAGAAAGTGACGATGTGCACAACCTGTGGGGTGAGGGCTTGTCTGGAGAGGCGCTCGAAGCTTTGGGATACCAACAGCCCGGTGAGTCACTGGCAAAACTGGAAGAGCTGCGTGATAGCTCCCGCATGGCGACCTTACAGGCAGAGGGCAGGGAGCGGCTGGAACAATTCATGCCACAGCTGTTGCGAGCCTGCGCGGAGACAGACGATCCTGATTTGGCGCTTGAGCGAGTGTTGCCGCTGGTAGTGGCCGTGGTACGGCGCAGCGCCTACCTGGCACTGCTAATGGAAAACCCTCCGGCAATGCGAGACCTGGTAGTACTCTGCGGCGCCAGCCCATGGATTGCCCAGCAGATGGCAAAAAGCCCGGTGCTGCTGGATGAATTTCTGGACCGGGCAAGCCTCTATACGGCGCCAGATAAATCCCTGTTGCAGGATGAACTGCGCCAGCAGGTAGCGCGACTGGCAGTGGACGACCTGGAAGCGCAAATGGATGCCCTGCGCTATTTCAAGGCCTCCCATGTACTGAGAGTGGCCGCCAGTGAATTGGCTGGCCGGCTGCCTTTAATGAAGGTAAGCGACAAGCTTACCTGGATAGCTGAGGTTATTCTGGAGCAGGTAATTGCAGTGGCCTGGGCTGATCTCACGCGCAAATATGGAGAGCCCAGGCGCGAAAGCAGTGGCTACGGTTTTGCCGTTTTTGGCTATGGCAAACTGGGCGGGCTGGAGCTTGGTTATGGCTCCGACCTGGACCTGGTGTTTGTCAGCGATGCCGCTTCCCAGGGTGTTACCGACGGCGAGCGTGCCATCGACAATACGGTTTTTTATACACGCCTTGGCCAGCGCATGATTCATATTCTGGAAACACGCATGGCCCTGGGTCAGCTCTATGAAATTGATATGCGACTGCGACCATCCGGCGAGTCCGGCATGTTGGTTACCACCAGCGAGGGCTTTCGCAGCTATCAACAGGATACCGCCTGGACCTGGGAGCACCAGGCCCTGGTGCGGGCGCGGTTTGTCGCCGGTGATGCCTCAGTAGCAGATAAAATCGAGGGGGTGCGCAGAGAAATACTGTGCCAGCCACGTGCAGAAGCTGAACTTGCCGCGGAAGTGGTAAAAATGCGGCGGCGTATGCGTGAACATCTGCTACCGGTGGAGCAGGAAGAGGAATTCAATCTCAAGCAGGGCAGCGGCGGCATCGTCGACATTGAATTTATGGTGCAGTACGCGGTTCTGGCCTGGTCCCACCGGGTGCCGGAGTTGGCGCACTGGTCGGACAACGTGCGTGTTCTGGAAACCCTGGGTCATGAAGGCCTGTTTGAGACTGCCCAGTGTGATGCATTAACGCAGGCATATCTTGACTACCGTTCAGCAGCACATCAGCTGGCATTGCGGCAAGACAGTGGCGTTGCACCTGCCCAGCAGTTTGCCTCCCAGCGGCAAGCGGTATTGGACAAGTGGCAAGAACTGTTCGCGGATGTACCTCCCGATGGCGGGGACTCGTGAGCACCAGTGAACAGAAGATTCTTGTCGTCGGGCCTTCCTGGGTAGGTGACATGGTGATGTCACAGGTGCTTTATAAGTTTTTGCAGCAGAGCAGGCCCCAGGTGTGTATTGATGTTCTCGCCCCTGCCTGGAGTGGACCGATACTGGAGCGCATGCCCCAGGTAAACGAGGCAATCACAAAACCCATAGGCCACGGCGAGCCGGCGTTAGGCCGGCGTTGGAAGATCGGTCGCAAGCTCCGCGAGCGAGCGTATGACCAGGCTATCTTGCTACCCAATTCCCTGAAATCTTCCTTTATCCCCTATTTTGCGGGTATTCCCAGGCGCACGGGTTGGCGTGGAGAAATGCGTTATGGCCTGGTGAATGACCTTCGCCAACTCAACGAAAAGGCTTTGCCGTTAATGGTGCAGCGATTTGCTGCCCTTGGCATGGATGATGGAGCTGAGCTGCCGGAAGAATTGCCCAAGCCTGAACTGGTGGTGAATCGTGAACAGGCGCTGCAATGCAAAAACACTTTTGCCCTGGACTCAGGCCGACCAATTCTTGCGCTGTGTCCCGGGGCTGAATTTGGTAGCGCCAAGCGCTGGCCATTTGAGCACTATGCCGCACTGGCACGGGAGTATCTGAGTCTGGGCTGGCAGGTCGCGCTGTACGGTTCAGCTAATGACCAACCAGTAACCGCGCAAATCAAATCACTGTGCAAAGATGACGAATATTGCCACGATCTGGCAGGGTGCACGTCATTGTCCGACGCAGTGGATCTATTGTCATTGTCTGATGCGGTGGTAAGCAATGACTCCGGGCTTATGCATATCGCCGCTGCACTTAATCGTCCCCTGGTAGTGGTGTATGGCGCCACCTCACCGGGCTTTACCCCGCCCCTGAATGCCAATGCCCAGGTGTTGGTTAGTGATATAGAGTGCGCCCCCTGTTTCCAACGGGAGTGCCCACTAAAGCATCATCGCTGTATGCAGGAGATCACTCCGATCCAGGTAGCTGCTAAACTGCGAGCCATATCCATAGAGAGTGAAACACGCTAATGCGGGTGTTGGTGGTAAAAATGTCTTCCCTGGGTGATGTTATTCACACCCTTCCCGCACTTAGTGACGCTGCAGCTGAGGTACCTGGAATCCGTTTTGATTGGGTCGTTGAAGAGGCCTTCGCGGAGATTCCTTCCTGGCACCCGGCGGTGGACACGGTGATCCCCATTGCCTTGCGGCGCTGGCGTAAGCACCCTCTGCGAGATTTTACCGGGCCCGAATGGCGGGATTGCCGACAGGCGCTGCGCAAAAACCAGTACGATGCTGTTATCGACGCCCAGGGCCTGCTCAAAAGCGCCTTTGTTTCCCGCATGGTGAAGGCCCCGGTTTACGGCATGGACAAGTACTCTGCCCGGGAGCGTCTGGCGAGTTCTACCTATCAACACAAGATACCTGTCTCCAGAGACTTGCATGCAGTTGAGCGCACCCGCACCCTGTTTGCCCGGGCGCTGAAATACCAGCTACCCCAGGGCAAGGGCGATTATGGTCTGCGCGACAATCTCGCGCCACCCCGGGAAGGCTTGCCACCGGGGCTGTTGTTCTTTCACGCGACCGCCCGGGCAGAAAAACTCTGGCCTGAAGATCACTGGATTGAACTGGCGCGCCTGGCAGATAAAGCGGGCTACCCGGTTTGGCTGCCGTGGGGCAACGAAGCTGAGCGTGAGCGCGCCCAGCGCATAGCCAAAGAAAGCCCGTCCGCCGAGGTGCTTCCCCGGCTGGACCTGTTAGGTCTGGCTGGTATGTTACTGGAGGTAAACGGCGCCGTGGCGGTAGATACCGGCCTGGGGCATTTGGCTGCAGCGCTGGATGTGCCAACGGTCTCTCTTTATGGCCCTACCAACACAAAGTTGATCGGTGCTTACGGTCGTAACCAGGAGCACATAGAGTCTCCTGTCACCATGGATGATTCAGACGATCCCCTGGTGATGATGACGGCAATCACCCCGGCCCAGGTCTGGGACCGACTGCAATTAATTCTTCCCGGGAGCAGCTGAAGTGCGCCTGGCCTTCCTGCTATACAAGTACTTCCCCTACGGGGGCATGCAGCGGGACTTTTGCCGGTTTGTGCAGGAAACACAGAAGCTCGGCCATGAGTGCCGTGTCTATTACATTTCCTGGCAGGGCGAGGCCCTACCCGGGGCAGATTTACGCAAAGTACCCGCATCCGCTGCCAGCAACCATAGCCGCAACCAGAAGTATTACCACTGGGTGCAAGCGGATCTCGCTGCAAACCCGGTAGATGGCGTTATCGGTTTTAACAAAATGCCTGGCCTGGATGTGTATTACGCTGCGGACTCCTGTTACCTGGATAAGGCACTCAATGAGCGTGGCTGGCTGTATAGGCAAGGTGGGCGGTATCGTCATTTCTCAGAGTATGAAGAGGCCGTGTTTGGCTCCCGGAGCAATACCGAGATTCTGTTAATCTCTGATACCGAACAGCGCAAATTCGAACAGCATTACCACACTGATTCCCGGCGTATGCATATGTTGCCGCCAGGAATTTCTGCGGACCGCCGAGCGTCAGAAGATGCCCCCCAACGGCGCCGTGCGGCCCGGGAGGGCCTGGGCCTGGAGGCAGAAGACCATGCCCTTTTGTTTGTCGGCTCAGGCTTTATAAAGAAGGGCCTGGACAGAGCTATCCAGGCGGTAGCTGATGTGCTGGAAGAGCAGCCTACCTCGCGGGTTCGCTTGTTCGTTGCCGGACAGGACAAGGAAAGGCGCTTTCGCAAGCAGGCAAAGAGCCTGGGCGTTGCCGAGCAAGTCACGTTCCTGGGTGCGCGGGATGATGTGCCGGACCTGTTGCTGGGTGCAGACGTGTTAATTCACCCGGCGCTGGATGAGGCAGCGGGCATTGTATTGCTGGAAGCCCTGGTGGCAGGGCTGCCAGTTATCTGTACGCAAGAGTGTGGCTATGCCCACCACATTGTCGACGGGCGCTGTGGTCTTGTATTGTGCTCACCCTTTGAACAAAAAGACCTCAATATTGCGGTGCAGCGCACCTTGGATGGTGTTTATCGTGCCCAGTGCCGAGAGAGCGCACTGCGCTATGCCAATATGACAGACCTGTACTCCATGCACGTTACCGGTGCTGAACTGATAGAGCAGTTTATACAGCGCAAGATGGGGCAATCCGGTGGCTGATTGTTATCTAAGGGAAGACCTCAAGGAAGCCCTGCCCAAGAATGAGTCAAGTGCTGATCAATTGCTCAGTTGGGGCGCAGAGCTGGCAAACAATGCCCTGGCTCAAGACGTTTACCGCAACAAGGAAGGCCGCAAGACCCTGCGTTTTGAGTGGCAGGGAAAATCCTTCTTTCTCAAGCAGCACAGTGGTATTGGCTGGGGAGAAATTTTCAAGAATCTCTCCCAAGGCCGTTTGCCGGTACTGGGTGCCTCCAATGAATACCGGGCAGTTAATGCACTTACCGAGATTGGCGTTGATACCATGACGGTTGCGGCCTATGCCAGCAAAGGAGCGAACCCCGCGACTGTTCAGTCGATGATTGTGACCGACGACCTGGTGGGTACTGTCAGCCTGGAAGATTACTGTGCCGATTGGAACCAAAACCCACCGCCTTTTCCAGTGCGCCTGCGCATTTTGCTGAAGCTGGCAGACAGCTCACGGCGCATGCACCAGGCGGGTATTAATCACCGGGATTTTTATATTTGCCACTTTCATCTTGATGAGGCGACGCTCTCCAGCCGACAGCCGCGCTGTTGTCTGATCGATCTACACCGGGCACAGATGCGGTCCCACACGCCCCGGCGCTGGTTGATCAAGGACCTGGCGGGCCTGTATTTCTCGGCGATGGATTGTGGGCTTACGCAACGCGATCTATTGCGTTTTATGCGCCATTACAGTGATGGTGGTTTGCGCCAGGCGCTGGGTAAAGATTCTCGTCTGTGGGATCAGGTGGTCCATCGTGCGAAGCGGCTGTACCAGCGCGAGCACGGTACCAGGCCGCCCCCGTTGCCCAAGTAGAAATAGCCGTTATCTCCAATGGCGAATGCCCTAAACAGCCTATCTCACAGATGATTAATGCTCAGAAAAGGCGCAGGAGACCGGAGAAAAAATCGATCCAAAAAAGGTGAAAGTACAGTGTATAGGGCGTAGTGCAGTAACCGTGGTTTACAAAGCGTTCGGTATCGCGGTGTGAAGAATCTAATTTGTATCTTGCTTGCTCTGCCTTTGATTGCATTGGCTCAGTCTGAGCAGGAACTAGATCTAATAAATGAATCCCCGTTACAGGAACAGAAGCAACGGGAACAGCAACAACCGGAAGAGGATACTCTGGGATCTTGGGAGGCAGCTGAGCCTTCTCCGGTGCTCGAAGAAAATATAGAAGCGTTGGAGGAAGGAATCACTCTGGATCCAAACGAACCCCCTATCAATTGGGTTGACAACAGTCATGCGGTTATTACCAATCAGGCCTAGGCTCTCACCGAGTGGATGGATGCCTTCTTTGGTGACCCGAATTACAACATCGAGCGGGCCGAATCATTTCTGCGCCTTGAGCTTATTAATGATTGGGACCAGAAGCAGGGCAATGATTTTAAAGTTCGTTTGCGGGGTAAGGTACAGCTTCCCCGAATCTCTAATCGAGTCAACCTTGTTTTCTCAAGTACTGAAGGAAAGGCTCTCACAGAAAAAGAGCGAAAAGAGGAAGGTCGAGTTGCAGTGCAGGTTCAGGTTGTGGAGGGCAGTCGCTCTCGTTTTGATTTTACTATGGGTTGGGCGTCTAGTGCTCCCAGGCCGGGTGTGCGTTACCGGAATGAGGGGGCGATAAACGATACCACCAGTTATAGGCTTGGTACAGTTTGGCGCTAGCAAATCTACCGAGATTTCCCTTTTTCGAGTTCGAACCATCCTTTCATTACCGCCGGCCATCCTTGGAAGAGAGCCATGAGACCGCTTGGAGTTTGGTATTGCGACTTGAGGTTGCTTTAGAGCGAGACTTGAGGCGCGTGAGGAAGTCAGAATAAACCGTATTGGTGGCAAGCACCAAATTCCGAGGGATGAGCCTCTCTGTAGCTATTCGTTTCCCGGGCTTGCCGAAAGTTTCGAATCCGTTTGCACCGGACAACAATGGCTAGGCTAAAAAAGCATCTGTAGTTAAACGTCAAGTGAGATGAAACACTCGTCACCTTATCGGTGGAGGATTCCTGAGTTCGACGGTTCTCAATCACGGAAGGCGATATTCAAACCCGCGAGCCCATTAAACTACAAAACAATTATCCCTAAAAACTAACGATAGGCATCAGGGAAGGAGCGAACAATATCCTGCTGTATTTTCCCTAAGCCCGGTCGCTGATAGGCCAGCTTTAACTTTTGAATCTTTTCAATCGTCATCGAATCTAAATCGCTAAATTCTGGCGATGCCATATCAAAAACACTGTAGTAGTCATAAAACTTAAAATTTTTGCCTTCGACCCTATCGGAAACGACAATCCACTGATTGGGGATTTGAAATGCATCAGCCATAATCAGGCCATGCAAACTAGACGACATGATAAATTCGCATTCCGTCATTTCTCTAATAAAAGTTTCTACATCGTTAAAGACATCGAGAAATTTGGCATCAGGGAAACAATCGAAAAAGCGTTCAACTTGAGGATCTTCCTTATCCCAATAATGTGGAACAATACCTATCGCATGCTTTTTTTCTTTACTGACCATGTTTGGCAACACATTGGAAACCAGCAAGCCAGGATCACCGACCGCCGCGTTTTGAGCATTTAACAGGCGCTCACGCGTCAACTTTCCCCTCACCAAATGAACGCGATGCTTGGTGTTGTGAGGCTTACAGTCATGCATAAAGCCACAACCCCAAATATCCCGCTTTGGGGACCACCAGTGATTTTTAGCTTTGTGCAATACACTACCAATACACATAAGTTCGCACTTTTTTGCAATGGCATGTTCAATGGGGCGCTTTGTTTGCGCACCTACTATCAAAGGGGACAACCAGTCCCCAACATTTGGTTTGCTTGCAGACCAATAAAGTTTGATAGGTTTTATAACTGGCGTCACTTATAGTTTTCCGAATCAAATAATCGCTGTTGCCGTAGACCATACTTTCTATCATGCCGTAGACGCAACTTTTCGAGTGCCGGTTGGGCATGCTTAATACAAGCCCTTTCAGTCAACCCTACGGTATTTGCATACGCCGACAAAAAATGAGACATGAGATTTTCGTCGACGTGATAATCTTCAGCATTCACGATAAACCGGGCTATATCTCGACCACACGCGCTTCTATTATACCTACTCATTGATCTGGCGGCGTCCATATCTGCAAAGATTACTGAAGATTGAGACCGATTTACTAGTACATTACCCCATTTAAAGTCGCCATGGGTCCAGCCAGCTTCGTGGAGTGCCGCCAGCTTGTGGCCACAATCGGCCAGCAAGGCCGACAGGTTCTGGGTCTCTGGCGTAGACTTGTAATACTCCGATAAGTTGCTGCCGCTAATTGCGTTATAAAAGACATACAAGTTTGAAGAGTATGTATTTCTGACTAAAGCATAAGATGATACAACCGGTAATATAGAACCACAGGACACATGATAAGCCCTGTAAGCCCGCGCTACACCCCACGAAAACAAACAACGCTGAAATATTCCCTTAGGTTTATAACACTTTAGGAATACTGTTGATTGACACCCATCTACCGTTATAAATCCGGCATAGCTGTAACGGCCTTCCTTAATACGATTAACATGGCTTTCGAACGAGGACAACTGCTCTGCCTTCATGTTGGCGAGGGACTGCAGAAAGTCATGCGGTACTGGCTGTGCTTGCTTTGTTAAAATCAGCTTCAAAACAACTCCGGTGGTGCTTTACCATGACCTTCTATATACGGTAATTTGTGTACGAAATGATAATAGGCGTGAGAAACCTACATCATTTTCAAGGGCTTCGCTTCAACTAGATATGCTTCAACACAGATTAAAAAACATCACGTGTCGCTAAGCCAATATCCAATGCCGGGAATTGTGCACAAACGAACGTAAGAATTGATACCAGTCTACACAATAATCACCAAGTCTGAAGGCACCCAAACGAGTCGCAGCCCAAACAAAAGAAAAATTTTGGACGGAATTAAGGTGGTATGGTAATGGCTATCGATGCAAATGCGCGTCAGCTAGGGGAAAATAATGCTCTCTCCTCCAGGTGTTTTTTTACTGGCTCCGAGCATAGGAAAACGAAACAAACATCTTGGGCAACCATCCTCCGGTCTTTTCTACTTATCGCAGCCTAGTAAATCAGCGTCGACCAAGGGAAGCGAAAGTTTTTTTCGCGCGCAAGGTCATACAGCTCTTTGTTGCGAGGAATTTTACGCTGGCGGACTTTTCTTAGGTAACGCCTTTTCGACTTATGATACTTATCCAGATCGAATACCTTGTCATAGAGGTCGATCTTGCCTAGCAATTCCAAGGCAAATAAGGTTCTGAAACATTTCCTGCAGGTCGAACAATTACCTTCCAGATGGTCGTTGTTAACACATACATCCAAATAACGATAGGTTATGGGTAGCTCTGAGACGATCTCAACTTTTTGGGGGCGCGTATACTGCGATCCGGTTAGAATGGACTGCAAACTCTCGGTTGAATACAAGTGAACCAGGGCCGGGTCGCCAAAGGCAATATCATTAGCCTCACCGATAAAACAATCCGAATAATGAAATGTTGAAGCATACAAAAACTTCCCGAACAATTTTTGCAGCGTCATTGCGGAAGATGCATTTACAAGAGAATGACAATTTACATATCTGATGGCCGTAAAATCACGGATATTGGAGTCTACCCTGATGATCGGTAGACCGAGTTCCTGTGAAATAGTATGAATGCGTGACCAGCGCGCTTCAAACAGAGCCCTGCCGCCTCGGCCATGGGATCCCACATTGTTGTAAATCAGATGACTGAGGCGGTAGGAAGTTGGAGCACTTGTATTAAAATGATGGTCAGCGACCGAACAAAAAGAATCGACGCCACCGGATATCCCTGTCACCACTGCATTGCCTGACTCGAACAATTGGCCTGAATCTAAGGATAAGGTGTTTAGTTCGATTTTCTTATACGATGGGAAAAATTCCGGCAATATGTTCATGATGTAATTGCGGACATTGTAAAAGAGCCTCTCTGAAACCGGGCACAACACTTCGATATCCTCACCCAGAGACATTGCATAGGGTAACAGGGCCAGGAGGAAAGCATCAGCACGCTCATCGACCAGGTAGTCGCTGAAAGAACCATCGACGCAGTACCACAGATGATCAGTTTTTTCCCGCGTCTCGATCAGGCATTTCAAATAGGTCTTTGATCCTTCGTGTATCTTCTGTGGTTTATGTATCTTCAATTGCATCCTTCAGTAATTAGCAGAATAGACAAGCTCTGGGTGCCCATATTACCCGCCTGTAGAAGCCGAGTCTAACGTGGATAAATCGGTCAAAATAGTAATTTCTGGCCTTGTAAATATTGGAGCTGAGACGGCCTAAAACCGTACCAATTTAAAGCCCTCGCCTGATACCCGGGCCTCGATTTGCTTTGAGAACGTGGAACTACGGAGCCAGCTCATAGGCCGAACATCACTGCTTGGTTTAGCGTGCACCTCCTAGATATCGACTTCAGGCAGGATATGCACAGGGGTTCACGGCTAGTAGGCCCTTTAGGGAAGTAAAGCCATCTCTGCGTAAACAGCCAGCAGGAATTGTTATGGCCGTACTGAATTATAAGCTGCATTGCCTGTAAATTTCCGAGCATTATTGTCTCAATGGCGAGATGAGCAAAGGCTTCACAGCTTATTCTTTGCTCCCAAGCGCGCCATGGCCCATTGGTAGGATCGGCCCCCAAGTATTTTTGCTTCCAACGGTGAGAGGTCTGTCATCTCGCGCTGCCAGTAAATAAAAAAGCGCATACGGTCAGTGCGCGTAATATCTGACGGTAACAGCATATTCAGTTGCATCAGATTTCGCAGCATTCCTCTGCCGGGAGCGGGTTGTTTGCAAATATTACGTTCGTTGTCGATCAGGGAAAAATTAAACTCATCTTTATATCGCTGGGCAAGGACATTACTGGTGCGTAGATCGCCATGAATAAAGCCTGCTGCGTGCAGCCTGCCGATAAAACTTCCCAGGCTGCATAGCAGCTCACGCCTGAGGAGTAGTGCATCGCCCGATCTTTGCGTAAGTTTTTCGCGCAGCCACTCGGTAACACCTGCTCCACTTACCGCGGTGCTGAAGAGGTATTCCCGTACCCCGGGAAGCTTTCCCCAGGCAAGATTAGTGGGGGCCTGGAATCCGGCGCTCAGCAAAGCATCGTTTTGCTGGCGGGCGCGGGTGGCTCGGCTACCACGGAACAGGGCTTTAAGTGCCTCGAGTGGGCCACGGGGTAGAAACTCTTTGTAGAACACGGCCTGATCACCATCACAGGCCACCCGTGCGTTAACAGAGCTCGCCACCAGCTTCCAGCCATCAGGTAGTTGCTGCCCGGCGATGAGCAGGGCCAGCTGGTGAAGCTCGGATTTGGTGAGAGCGGGGGTATTTATGATTTTGCCTCCATCGCCGGTGCGGTAGTCATTTTACATGTCGCTCGATGAGGACACTAGCGGTGATCATAACATCACAGGGCGATTGACAATCCGGGCGACAGATCACAGTATGAGCACTCCGAAAGGCTGGACTCATGATACACAGCGCCACTGCGTTTATAGCCGCTTAACATGATCATTACCGACAACTTTGTGTTGCTAGCTTTCCCCAAGACCGGTACCTCCTATACCACTGCCGCTCTGAGGTCTATCCATGCTCGACGAAGCCTGAAGGGCAGGCTTGTACCACGTCGTTGGCAGAAGCGGGATTTTCCGCGTCCCGGGTATAGCGAACACCGTATTATTCAACCTCCCGCTCCACCTTATAATAAGGAACGAAGTAGCAGGCATGGGGCTTATAGCGATATCCCTCTAGAACACCGGGATAAGACTATTGCCTCTATCGCGCGTAATCCCTTCACCCGCTATACCTCTTCGTACCTGTATTTGACTCGCATGCGCAAAAACCTGCGACCCGTTGCTGATATAGAGATATTGCAGGGGCATTACCCTGGGTATCCGGATATGGAGTTTCCTGATTTTTATGACATGCTGCATCGTTTTGACATCCCTAACCATCTCCACGGTATTCAACCTGTTATTGAATTAGGCGCCCAGACGGTAAAATTTATCAATTTTTATTTTCGCGACCCCAAGAGTGTTCTGGCAAAAATAGATAAGGCGTACATAGAAGAAAAGGGCTATCTCGAAGACATGGCCGATATCTTTTTTATGCACCAGGAATCCCTGCGGGATGAGTTCGTTCAGTTTCTCAGGAAAATGGGCTACAGCGAGCAGGAGTGTTTACTGGCGCAGGATCTGCGGCAGCAAAATGTGGCCAGACGGGATAAAAAAGAGAGCGACCTGAGTCATTTCTACAATGAGCAGCTGCGGGAAACAGTATTACAGCGAGACGCACTTATTTTCAGTTTGTTTCCCGAGTACGCCCAGCCCTGGTAGCGGTGCTCTCCTTACAGCTGTATTACAGCAACCCTGCCTTTTTTGCCGCTGCCAAATGAAATGAGTTCTGTCAGCTTATTGCGGCGGAGAAAAATCTCCCAGTTTTCTTGGTCACGAGGGCGTACATACATCACCAGGTAATCCTCATCGCGCCACATTTCGGTGCGCGCTAGAATGGATTTCAGGTCAAAGTTCTGTAGGGCGACCGCCCGCCAGTCAAATTCACGATTGCCGAAATATCCGATGTACTTGGAGTTGCTGACTACACTGCTTTGCTTGGGGGTCTCTTCCTCCACCCATTGGGCCGCGTCACGGATAAAAGCCTTGTCTCCGGCTCCTGTGTGAGCACTGTCCAGGGTCATGCCAAGGAGCAAAGTGGCGACCAATACCCTCTTCCAGGCACCCCCTTTGGCATGCCACAAGCTGTTCAGGACGAACGGAATGTATAGCAGCAAGAAAATAACTACCTGGCTGCCATAGCGCTCCAGCATGAAGCGGTTGATGAACAGGAACAATGACAGATAGAAAAGCCCTATCAGCAGATGAGCCAATAGCAGGGCCGAATGCTCGGGCCGAAAGCGCCCCGTCAGGTTTTTTGTTGCGCCCCATAGCAGTGTAATGACCCACGGCCAGGTCATGGCGCGACAGATGTTAAGCGCCAGCAGAGCTACAAGAGACGTTACAGCGGCAAAGGCAGCGTCTTCACGGGCTGTAAAAGTCAGTAATGCATCCGCTGAGTTTTGCGCTATCTCGCCAAATTCAGCGGGGACGGACTGGAGCCTGGTAATGTACTTCTCAATCGCCGGAAACAGCAGCCCGCCATCACTGGAGAGCGCCAGGTAGCCAGCTGTCGCCAACATGACTAGGAGAAATTGTGGTACAAGCAGGTACAGACAGTGGCGCAGGCGTTGCTCCAGTCCGGGGGTGAACAATAGCGAGAGCGGTGCCAGTACGGCAAAGAATGCGCCTTCAAAGCGGAACAAAGTTGCCAGCAGTACATAGGCGAACCAACGAAGGCGATGTGCTAAATTCGGTTGTTGCAGGTACAGCAGCAATTCCCGGAATGCCATTAACAGGAAAGCCCAGTATATGGGGTCTCGCATAATAGAGCTGCGGCTATGATTCAGCATGGGGTGAGAAATTATCACGATAGCTGCAATCAGCTGTACCCGGCGATCACCCCCAAGAGTGTGTACGGTGGCTACAAAGGCCGAGCACATTAGCGCGTAAGCCAGCGATACCAGTATCAAACCGGCATAGACCATGGGTATGCCTGTGAACTTATGTACCATCGCCATGCAGATGGGCAGAATCGGCCGGCCATACAGCTGTTGACTGGCCGCAAAACCGTCCCGCAAGTAGGCATCTGCGGAGCGCAGGTATATGATAGCGTCCCTGTTAATCAGCGGGTCGAGCGCGATCAACCAGGCAGACAGCAACAAGCTGGCGGCAAAGACCCATCGGTAGTTCAGGTGCGGTAAGGACGAGGCGGAGGGATTCGAATACATGATCAACTCTGGTTTGGGCCTAGTCTAACGTCACCCGGTAGGGGAAACCAGCACTGGCCGCCACAGGAGAGACATTGCAAAACAAAGCTATTATCACCGGCGCCGGCGGACAACTGGGTCAGGAGCTGATTCGTACTGCCCCAGGTGACCTCGAGTGCCTGCAACTTTATCGAGCAGATCTGGATATTGGTGACGAGAGGGCAGTTAGGGCCTGTCTTGCTCAACACAAGCCGCATTTGGTGATTAATGCCGCTGCCTACACTGCCGTAGACCTGGCGGAGTCAGAGCCGGAACAGGCACAGCGCATTAACGCCCGGGGCCCTGCTAATCTGGCAACCGCATGCAAGGAGGCCGGGACGCGCCTGTTACATGTATCCACCGACTTTGTTTTTGACGGGGAGTCCTCTACGCCTTATACCCCGCAGACACCGACTGCCCCCCTGGGTGAATATGGCCGCAGTAAGCTGGCGGGGGAGCAGGCGGTGCAATCGATTCTTCCGGCAGCCCTGATAATGCGCACAGGCTGGGTGTATTCTTCCTTTGGCAGCAATTTTGTCAAAACCATGTTGCAGCTGATGTCTGAGCGGGAAGAGCTTTCAGTGGTGGCAGACCAGAGAGGTACCCCCACCTGGGCCAATGGCCTGGCGAAGGCATTGTGGAGCGCAGCTGCCAAAGAACAACTCAGTGGAGTTTATCACTGGAGCGATGAGGGCGAGTGCAGCTGGTACGATTTTGCGCTGGCAATTGCGCAGGAGGGCCTGGAGTCAGGGCTGTTGCAACGCACAGTAAAGATCAAGCCCATACCTGCCACGCAATACCCCACACCAGCGCAGCGACCGACCTACAGCGTACTGGACAAGACGGAGAGCTGGCGCGACCTGGAACTACAGGGGGTTCACTGGCGTACACAATTGCAAAATATGTTGCGAGATTTCAAGGAGCTAGAGAATGTCTAGATCGATAATGGTTACCGGTGCTGCCGGTTTTATCGGCGCCAACTTTGTTCATTACTGGGCGCAGCAGTACCCCGAGGACCGCATTGTGGCTTATGACGCCCTGACCTACGCGGGGAATGTTGCCAATCTGGAAGGGCTGCTGGAGCGAGATAATTTCCACTTTGTGCACGCCGATATCTGCGACTACCAGCGGGTGTTGGGCACCATGGGGGAACACGCGGTAGATACCGTTGTACACTTCGCGGCGGAAAGTCATGTGGATCGTTCCATCACGGGACCTGATGCCTTTATCGAGACCAATGTCACCGGTACCCATACCTTGCTCAAAGCCGCCAGGGAAATGTGGCTGGGCGGCGAAAAGCAAGTACCACACCGTTTTCATCACGTATCCACTGACGAGGTATATGGCTCCTTAAGCACCGATGCTCCCGGGTTCTACGAGGAGCAGAAATATGAGCCGAACTCCCCATACTCAGCCAGTAAAGCTGCTTCTGATCACCTGGTGCGCGCCTATCACCATACTTATGGCCTGCAGGTGACTACTAGCAACTGCTCGAATAATTACGGCCCGTTTCACTTTCCGGAAAAGCTGGTACCTCTTTGCCTGACCAATATCCTGCGTGGACTGCCTTTACCGGTTTACGGTGATGGCAGCAATATTCGTGACTGGCTGTATGTGGCGGACCATTGTCGGGGGATTGAACTGGTACTGCAGGACGGACGGGTCGGGGAAACCTACAATATAGGCGGCAATAACGAGTGGAATAACCTGGCTATTGTCGAGTTGCTGTGCACCCAGTTAGACGCTCGTTTTGCTGATGATCCGGCCCTGGCCGGGCGATTCCCGGACTCTCCCTGCGCCAAAGGCGGCAGTGCTAGAGACCTGATCACCTTTGTTGAAGACCGTGCCGGGCACGACTGGCGTTACGCCATCGATGCAACAAAGATTACCAGCGAACTGGGTTATGTGCCGGCAGAGAGTTTTGAAACGGGTCTGGCCAAAACCCTGGACTGGTATTTGGCGAATGAAAGTTGGTGGCGGCCTTTGCTGATCAATTGATATTGGGCTCAGTCGAACAGGGGTAGTTCATCCCAGGGGAGTCCTTGTTGGTCTTTTGCAGACAACTGGGGTGCCTCATTAGCCGGCACAGGCCACTCTATCCCCACGGTGGGGTCGTCCCAGGCGAGAGAGATTTCGCTGTCCGGGTGGTAAATATCGGTGCACTTGTACTGAAAGTCAGCGAAATCTGACAGCACATAAAAGCCGTGTGCGAAACCCGGTGGCACCCAGAGCATGCGGTGGTTTTCGGCGCTGAGGTTTACGCCATAACACTGGCCCAGAGTGGGTGACGAGCGACGCAAATCTACCACCGCGTCGAAAACCTCTCCCGAGGACACCCGTACCAGTTTCCCCTGTGTGTGCTCTGTCTGGTAGTGCATGCCGCGTAAAATGCCCCTGGCCGAGCGGCTGTGGTTATCCTGCACAAACTGGATATCCAGACCCGCTTCACGGAATGTCTGTTCGTTCCAGCTCTCCGTGAAGAAGCCTCGCTCATCACCGAAAACCCGTGGCTGCAGGAGATAGACATCCTGTAAAGGAGTGGCCTCAAACTTCATGGTAGACAAGCCCATCTTCTTTCAGCAGGCCATTGAGATAGTGTCCATAACCGCTCTTTTCCAGGGGTGCGGCCAGTGCAGCCAATTGTTCGGCTGAGATGTAACCCATGCGAAACGCCACTTCCTCGGGACAGGCAATCTTCAATCCCTGCCGCTCTTCCACCACCCGGATGAAATTAGCTGCATCGAGCAGAGAGTTATGGGTGCCGGTATCCAGCCAGGCTGTACCACGGCTCATCACTTCTACCTGCAGGTCTCCTCGGTCGAGGTAAACCTTGTTTACGTCGGTGATTTCCAGTTCCCCCCGGGGAGAGGGCTTGATCTCCCTGGCAATATCGACCACATCATTGTCGTAAAAATATAGGCCGGTGACTGCATAATGGGATTTGGGGTTTTCAGGCTTTTCTTCGATGTCCTGTGCCACGCCGTCCTTGTCGAAATTAACCACGCCATAGCGTTCGGGGTCCTGCACGTAATAAGCGAATACCGAGGCACCAGAGGTTCGGCTTGCAGCGCTGGTCAGGCGGGAAGAGAAACCGCCGCCGTAAAATATATTGTCGCCAAGAACCAGTGCCGCAGGAGATTGACCAATAAAATCGGCCCCCAGGATAAACGCCTGGGCAAGCCCGTCCGGGCTTGGCTGCACGGTATAGCCGATATTGATTCCCCAGTGGGAACCGTCTCCCAGCAGGTCGGCAAAGGCCGCCTGGTCCCTGGGGGTGGTGATGATCAGGATGTCGCGAATACCCGCCAGCATCAGGGTGGCTAGGGGGTAATAGATCATCGGCTTGTCGTACACAGGCATTAATTGCTTGCTGACGGTGCTGGTCAGGGGGTGCAAGCGGGTGCCGGATCCGCCAGCCAGAATGATGCCTTTGTAAGCTGAGTTGCCCATAAAATTGTGATTTTGTTGTCAAAGCGCCGGATTATAGCCACAAAGACGGTGGTATGACGACTCAAACCCCACATCAGCGTTTCACTGTACGATCGTAAAGGGGTGGATTTTTGATCAACTGCTGATTAAAATCTGGCCCCTTTCGCTGGCGGCTATGCCCCCTAGTGTCGCGCCGCGCTTGGTGGAGGGCAGAATTCCACCCCCTGCGCACTTTTTATCACCAGTAACCCACTTGAACATTATAGAGGACGCTCCCATCAGGCAGCTCGATACAGTACAGGCCGATATCCAGCCTCTGGCCTCTGCCCTGGTAGACCCGGTTGGTGAGAATCAGTCCGACAAGCCTCTGCGTGTTGCCCTGTTAGGCTACCGCAGCCAGCCTCACGGCGGCGGTCAGGGTGTATACCTGCGCTACTTGAGCAAGGCCCTGGTAGATGCTGGCCACTCTGTGGATGTTATTTCGGGACCTCCCTATCCGCACCTGGATCCGCGGGTGCGCCTGATTGAATTGCCCAGCCTGGATCTGTTTGCCAATGGCTTGTTGTCTCTGCGCCCGCGGCATTTGAGGTCCATGACTAATATTATTGAGTGGGCCAGCAAACTCACCGGGGGCTTTGCCGAGCCATATACCTTCGGCCGCAGGGCGGTGAAGTATTTGCGTGAGCACGGTCACGAGTACGATCTTATCCACGACAACCAGAGCCTGAGCTACGGAATGCTCCAGTTGCAGGATATGGGACTGCCTCTGGTAACCACCGTGCACCACCCGATTACTTCAGATCTACGTATTGCGCTTAATGCTGCGCGCAATGCCTGGGAGAGGCTGCTGATCCGTCGCTGGCACTCCTTCCTCAATATGCAGAAGAAGGTAGTACAGCAGCTGCACAATATTGTCACTGTTTCCGATTGCTCGCGCCAGGATATCGCGCGGGACTTTGGCCTGCAGCCGGCGGGCATCAGCCTGGTGCACAACGGTATCGATACAGAAGTGTTCCAGCCCCGGGAGGAGATCAAGCGCAATCCACTGCGGCTGATGGCCACCTGCTCTGCTGACGCCCCCTTAAAGGGAGTGCGCTATCTGCTTAAGGCCTATGCCAAGCTGTTGCGGGATTATCCGGATCTTGAGCTGTTACTGGTTAGTAAGCCGCTTCCCGGAGGCAAAACCGAGAAACTGGTCAGGCGCCTGAAGATTGCAGACAAGGTCCAGTTTGTTAACGACATCAGCACTGAGCGCATGGTCGATTACTACGCTGAAGCGGCAATAGCCGTGGTTCCCTCGGTGTATGAAGGCTTTGGGCTGCCCGCTGGTGAGGCAATGGCTTGCGGCGTACCGGTAGTGTCCACAGACGGCGGCGCGTTGCCTGAAGTGGTTGGTGATGCGGGCATTATTATTCCCACAAAGAATGTCGATGCCATGGTTGCAGCGATTAAAGCCCTGCTGGAAGACCCCGCCCAACGGGAAGAGCTGGGTGAAAAGGGCCGGCAACGGATTCTCGACAAATTCTGCTGGCACGTATGCGCGCGCGAGATGGTCGCCTATTACCGTCAGGTACTGGATGCAGGTGTTAACTAATGCAGACCGTTGATTTTTCCCATTTGCCCCTGAAGTCTGGCGATACTGTGCTGGACCTGGGCTGTGGCGAGGGCCGTCATGTGATTTCAGCTTATATCGAGGCTGACGTTCACTCCATTGGCGTGGATCTCTCCCTGGATGATCTGAAGACCACTCGCGATAAGTTCAAAAATTTTGCAGAACCGGATAACCAGGCCAAGTCCTTCGGCCTTTCTTCGGCTAACGCCCTTGAACTGCCTTTTGCTGACAACACCTTCGATAAGGTGATTTGTAGCGAGGTGTTAGAGCATATTCCGGATTATCGTGGCGCCCTGAAAGAAATTGAGCGTGTACTGAAGCCCGGCGGCCTGTTCTGTGCCAGCGTTCCGCGTCGTTGGCCGGAGAAAATCTGCTGGTCCCTGAGCAAGGCTTATTACGAAGTACCCGGTGGACACCTGCGTATTTTCAAATCACGTGAGTTGCGCCAGGACATCGAAAACCTGGGCTTCAAACACTATCATCGCCATTGGGCTCACGCATTGCATGCGCCATTTTGGTGGCTCAAATGCCTGTTCTGGGAAAAACAGGACAGTAACTGGCTGGTGGCCCAATACCATCGCCTGCTGGTCTGGGACCTGATGGAACAACCTGCATTAACCCGTGTTACCGAGAGCCTGATGAATCCGGTGGTAGGTAAGAGCGTGGTGATGTACTTTCGCAAAGGAGCGGCGGTATGAGCGGCCTGTATCTCAGCCGGGGCCTGTTTCCCCAGGAATTTCTGCGCCCCACGGTGCAGTTCATCTTAGATAGCCAGCAAAGCAGCGGAGAGATCCCCTGGTTTGAAAGCGGCTATACCGACCCATGGGATCATGTGGAAGCGGCCATGGGCCTCTCTATTGGCGGTGAGTTCGATGCCGCCCGGCGCGCCTATGAGTGGCTGCACAGCATGCAGTTGGTGGATGGCAGCTGGTGGGCGTCTTACCGCGGTGATGTGGTGGATAACAGCGCTCGCAGAGAGACTAACTTTGTTGCCTATATCGCCACCGGCGTTTGGCACCATTTTCAGGTGACCGAAGATCGCGACTTCCTGCGGGCCATGTGGCCCATGGTCGATAAAGCGATAGGCTTCGTGTTGTCACTGCAGAGTGAGCACGGCGAAATCGACTGGGCGGTGGATGGTGAGAGCAAGCCCGAGGGTGATGCCCTGATGACCGGCTGTAGCTCAATCTACAAGAGCCTGGAATGTGCCCACAATATTGCCTACACCCTGGGCGAAGACCGTCCCCATTGGCTGCACAGCCGTGTCATACTAGGCGATGCCCTGCGCAACAAGCCCGAGCGTTTTGACCGTACCTGGGAGAGCAAGGCTCGTTACTCTATGGATTGGTTTTACCCCGTGCTGGCCGGTGTTTTGCCGGAAAAAGAAGCACGGGCACGCCTGGTTTCACGCTGGGATGTATTCGTAGAGGACCAGCTGGGATGTCGCTGTGTTTCCGATGAGCCCTGGGTGACTGTCGCCGAGTCATGCGAACTGGTGATGGCACTACTGGCCGCGGGTGACCATGCGCGCGCGGTGGAGGTCTATAGCTGGCTGCATCAGTGGCGTACCGCAGACGGTTCTTACTGGACAGGCTACCAGATGGTTGAAGACCTGCTGTGGCCCGATGAAAAGCCCACCTGGACTGCTGGTGCTATCCTGCTGGCTGCCGACGCCCTGACCGAGCACACCGGGGCTTCAAAGTTGTTTTGTGAAGTTCAGATTCTCGGTGAAGATGCTCGGGAGCGTCAGGCCCGGGTCGACTGAGCCCAAGCCTGAGGCGCCGGCTTGCCAAACTTAGAGCCTGCGCAGAATGCCCAGGCTGTTAATTCTTTCCAGATCCTCAAACAAACCTGATTCCCTGGCCATGCGATAGATAGCGTAGGGAGCCTGGCCACCGGCGTGGGCATCTTCAAACAGGTCATGAATTGCCAGAATGCCGCCACGCTTGAGGTGTGCAGTCCAGCAGCGGTAGTCCGTCAGCGCGGCGTCCAGGCTGTGGCCACCGTCGATAAACACCATGGCAAGGGGTGTTTGCCAGTGCCGGACCGCAGCTTCAGAGCCTGCAACAACCGGCACCACAACCTCATTAAGGCCCACAGCGGAAATATTGCGGCGAAACTCCTTAAATGTATCTACCTGCCCCTCGCCGGTATCGTACAGGTCCGGGTCGTGAAAAAACTCCCCCTGCTGATGCTCTTCAGAGCCACGGTGGTGATCCAGGGCAAAAACCGTGCTGTCGTTCTGGCGGCAGGCAAGGCCCAGGTAGATAGTGGACTTGCCGCAATAGCTACCTATTTCCAGTACCGGGCCATTGCTGCTGGCCTCCAGGGCATAGTTGTACAGGGCCTGGGCTTCATCTTCGGCGAGGAAGCCCTTGATGTCGTCCATATTGCTCGGTAGATCGGGAATCATTATTGGCGTCACTGTCCTGTGGTCGCTGAGCGCTTGTCATAGCAAGGGGGCAGGGCAAATTAGCGGTTTTACCACTACAAGGCAAGCTGCTGTGCGGGTACTGCGTGCTATGATATTTATCACTTTAGGAAAAGGACGTTGCGAGAATGAAACTTGAAATGCCCCGCTTTGACCAGGCCCGCGTACTGGTACTGGGGGATATCATGCTTGACCGCTACTGGGAGGGGGGTACATCGCGTATTTCTCCAGAGGCGCCAGTGCCGGTGGTAAAAGTGAACGATATTAACGATAGGCCCGGTGGCGCCGGCAACGTGGCGTTGAATATCGCTGCCCTGGGAGCTGCTGCCCGCCTGGGGGGATACACCGGCGATGATGAAATGGCGGACTCCCTGCAGGACATGTTGCAGGGAGCGGGAGTGGATTGTGCTTTCACTCGTGTTCCAGAGCACCCTACTATCACCAAGTTGCGTATTATCAGCCGCCATCAGCAGTTGATTCGCCTGGATTTTGAGGAAGCGGAATTATCTGCTGCGGGAACGCCGCTGCAGGAGACCCTGCAGTTGGCTGATTGTGGCGCGCTGGTGTTATCTGACTATGCCAAGGGTGCGCTGGAGGATCCTGGCCCCCTGATTAGCGCAGCCAAAGCTGCGGGGGTGCGGGTACTGGTAGATCCTAAAGGTACGGATTTTTCCCGCTACGCCGGAGCGAGCCTGATCACACCCAATTTCAATGAATTTGAGGCTGTAGTAGGGCCCTGTCCCACCGAGGCAGTGCTGGTTGCCAAAGGCGAGCAGCTGATGCATGAGCTGGACCTGGAGGCGTTGCTGGTCACCCGGGGAGAGCATGGCATGACCCTGTTGCGTCCGGGGGAAGAAGAGCTGCACCTGCCTGCAAGAGCCAGGGAAGTGTTTGATGTTACCGGCGCCGGGGATACCGTGATCGCAGTGCTGGCAGCGGCTACCGCTGGCGGAGCGCAACTGCCGCAAGCCGTTGCCATGGCCAACATCGCCGCCAGTATAGTTGTTGGCAAACTGGGAACCGCCACAGTCAGCGCTCCGGAATTGCGCCGGGCGGTGCAACAGGAGCAGGGCTCAGAACGTGGCGCGGTAAGCCAGGAGCAATTACAGATTGCGGTAGCCGATGCCCGCGCCCAGGGTGAAAAAGTGGTTTTCACCAATGGCTGTTTTGACATTATTCACGCCGGCCATGTCACCTACCTGGAACAGGCCAAGCAACAGGGCGATCGATTGATAGTCGCGCTAAACAGTGATTCTTCAGTACGGCGCCTGAAAGGAAAGGGCCGCCCCATCAACCCCCAGGACCGACGTATGGCGGTTCTGGCGGGGCTTGAAGCCGTGGACTGGGTAGTGTGTTTTTCCGATGATACGCCGCGTTCCCTGCTGGAAGTACTCAAGCCCGATATTCTGGTCAAGGGCGGCGATTACCAGGGTAAGCAGGAGGTTGTCGGCTGGGAGATTGTTGAAGAATACGGTGGCGAGGTAAAGGTCCTGGGCCTGGTGGACAGCGTCTCTACTTCAGCTATTGTCAGCAAGATTCAGGAAGACAGTTAGGCGGGTTTTGCCAGAGAATCCAGAGCCCGTTGCACCGCAGCGACATTATTTTCAAGATGAGCGGGGGTAATAGTGCCAATGATGGCCGCACTGGTGCCAGGGTGGCCGAACACCAGATCCATACTGGCCTGAACCGGGTCGCTGTAGTTATCCGCTAAATGTCCACTGGCCAGGGCTTTCTTGATCAGGGCCCCTGTATTCAGCCTGGCGCAGGCATCCAGCACAGGTTGTTCTTCTTTCTGGTCCAGGTTGTAGGTAAGCATTACCACATCTGAAGCCGCCGCAGCTGCCAGCCCCCCCTCAACGGTTTTGCTGGATACGCCAAAGGCGCGGATTAATCCTTCCTTTTTCAGCTCAGCCAGGACCTGCAGCGTACCCAGCTGTTCGATGATGGCCATATCATTGCCATCGGAATGCACCAACACGATATCAATTCGGTCGGTTGCCAGCCGTTGCAGGCTTCGCTGTACTGAGTAGCGGGTGTGTTCGGCTGTGAAATCAAAATGCGACTGGCCCTTGTCGAATTCCTCCCCGACCTTGGAGCAGATGATCCAGTCCTCCCGTTGCCCTTTTAGCAAAACACCCAGGCGCTCCTCGCTGCTGCCGTAGGCCGGTGCGGTGTCTATCAGGTTTATTCCCAAACCCCGGGCCTGGCTAAGCAACTCCCGGGCACTTGAGTCGTCGGGAATAGAGAAGTCGCAGGGGTATTTCACCCCCTGATCACGGCCCAGTTTGACTGTTCCCAATCCCAGGGCGCTTACCTCGATACCGGTTTTCCCCAGAGGGCGCAGCCAACTCATGAGAACAGCCGGTCCCAGTAGGTGCTGGCGATGGGCGGAGTGCCCAGTGAAGCCAGTGGAGCCAGGTCAGGAGTGTGTGTGGGCATGATGTTCTGTTGCTGCAGCCTGGTTTCAATTTCCTGCCCCAGGTGGGGTGCCAGGCTGAGCTTGGTGGGCCAGGCAACCAGCACATTGTCGGCGCTGTCCAGGGGGCCTACGAAGGCGCTATCGGGGCGTAACATTGAAGACTGGCGGGGCTCGCCCCGATCCAGGCGCACGGTATGCCATTGGGTTTCTCCGAAATCTATCCAGGGCAGCAGCTCGTGCAGCTCTTCACGAGCCTTGGCGATGAGCCTGTCCGGTTCTTCGTCGGCACCCTCTGTGGAGAGATCACCACCGAGATACCACACGGGATCTCCGCCGAGAGTGCGATGACTGGAAATCGTCAATCGGGGGTTAGGGTTGGCGCCCATGCAATGGCCATAGAACATTTCCTGGTATTGGTGCTTGACCATAACCTGCTGTAGAGGCCGCCTTTGCATTGCCGGGCTGTTGCCTTTGAGGCTGGCAATCAGCGCTTCATTACCAGCCCCGGCGGCAAGCACGATAGACTGAGCCTGAACAGTGCAGCCTGGCATCTCAATGAGCGCCCGGCCATTGTCACGCTCTAGAGAGGCGTTTGCCCAGTCGATATTGAAAATTGCTTCCCGGTGTTGATCTGCCAGAGTGTTCACTACCGAGGGGATGTCCAGAACCATATCGATCAGCCGGTAAACCTGGCCCTTGAAAGCAGGATCGTTCAGGGGAGCGGGGTAGTTTTTGGCCTTCACCTTTTCCACCCTGCCGCGCAGCATTTTGCTGGCGAAAAAAGATGTGACCCTGGCACTGGTCCCGGCATTGGACCACAGGTAGAAATCCTCACTGAGAATATTTGCACCGCGCAAATCGACTTTGCCACGCCCCTGCAAACAATCGCGCCAGACATCGGGCATGGCAGATATTGCCTCGGAAATGCCACTCCAGGCGCCTGCCAGTGAATACTTGATTCCTCCATGGATCATGCCCTGGGAGGCTACCGTCTGATAGCTGCCCAGTGCTTCTTGCTCAAAAAGGATGGCGCTGTAGCCGGCATCGCGCAGCTGGCTCAGTGTCCATAAACCTGCTATTCCGCCGCCTATGATTGCAATGTCGGTGTTAATTGTACTGCCACTCATTTACTGGTCTCCGCTGGGCTCGCGCATTATAACTTGATTCAGGCAACGCTACGTCGCCCGGAAAGAATTAGCTGCGGTAGCCCGTACAGTCGCTAGCCGCTATGCTGTGGCGCAGTAATATCAGAACCCGGAGCGTGCCATGCGCTATCTCTATAGCGCCCTGTTATATTTTTTGTTGCCCTTTATCCTGCTGCGAATGCTGCTGCGCTCACGCAAGGCGCCGGCGTATCGAAGGCGGTGGGGGGAAAGGCTGGGGTTTTTGTCTACGCCAGCGGGCTTTGCAGATTCGCCGGTTATCTGGGTGCATGCGGTTTCTGTGGGAGAGACCCTGGCGGCAGTGCCGGTAATCGAGCAGCTGTTACAGGACAGGCCCGATCACCAGATTGTAGTTACCACCACCACGCCCACCGGCTCTGACAGGGTTAAGGCCCAGTTTGGTGACAGGGTGCTCCACGTTTATGGCCCCTGGGACCTGCCCGGTGCAGTAAAGCGCTTTCTCAAGCTTACGCAGCCCCGGTTGGTGGTAATCATGGAGACTGAGCTGTGGCCCAATCTGCTGCATTACAGCAAGGCCAGTGGTGCAAGAATCCTGCTTGCCAATGCCAGGTTATCTGAGCGCTCCGCTCGTGGCTATGGCCGCTTTGCAGCGCTAACTGCAGTCATGTTGCAGCAGCTGGATGCGGTGGCCTGCCAGTCTGAGGCCGATGGCCAACGGCTGCTGAACCTCGGGCTGCCAGAATCCGCTTTACATATCACTGGCAGTATCAAGTTTGACCTTGAACTCAACCAAGAGCTTAAAAGCCAGGCGAGCAATCTGCAGGGTGAACTGCGTAGTGCCCAGCGCCCGGTGTTGGTAGCGGCCAGTACCCAACCCGGGGAAGATGAAGAAATATTGTCTGCATTCAGTGAGGTCCGTGCAGTCTACCCCGATTGCCTGTTACTGCTGGTTCCCCGGCACCCTGAGCGTTTTGATGCAGTCTACCGGCTGGCCCGTGATGCCCAATGGCAGGTGCAGCGACGTTCCTGCGGCAACACCGTGGGGCCCGAGCACGATATTCTCCTGGGGGACACCATGGGAGAGTTGCGGCTACTGCTTAGCGCCGCAACAGTCGCTATTATAGGAGGCAGCCTGGTGGAACACGGTGGCCAGAACTTGCTGGAGGCAGCGGCCTGGGGTGTGCCTGTGGTATGCGGACCCCATATGTTCAATTTCGCAGAGATCTCACAGTTAATGCTCGAAGCCGGTGGCATGGTGCAACTGGACGATTCTGCTGAACTTTCTGATTGTCTGCTTGAACTGTTGTCAGACCCGGCTCGTTGCGAGCAGATGGGTGCAGCAGGTTTGCAGGTGGTGCAAAACAATCGCGGTGCCAGGCAACGCCTGATGGTACTGGTTGAAGAACAACTGTCCGGCGCCTGAGAGGCGCCGGAGCCCGGGAAGTTTTACTTGCTGGTGGAAGAAGTGGAAGGAGGTGGCGGTGGCACCATGGATTCGTCAAGGGTGTTGACGTCCTCTGGGCTTAGTTGGCCAGCCTGTTGCTTCAGTATCAACAGCGCCAGAATATAGTCATAGCGGCTGTTGGAGTAATCCCGCTGTGCGCTGAACAAGGTGTTCTGGGCGTGCAGTACACCGA
>ERZ1046740.387-NODE-387-length-37752-cov-7.786959_pt1 | contig 37752 bp, 49 predicted proteins | sample MGYA00383093_ERZ1046740 | MGnify/ENA primary metagenome ERZ1046740 (study PRJEB29581, sample SAMEA5548363) | metagenome | biome: marine; feature: coastal; material: water | depth 25 m | study: Short-term variability in the microbial, nano- and picoplankton... | reverse complement strand
TACCATTGACTTCATGAATTAATTTGTATTTATTTGTGGACACGATTGCTTGTATTTTTTTTTCATATCCTAATATAATGCGTATATTAATAATAAATATTATAATTTATGAATGAATTAGTATTATATGATGACAAGTATAATCTAAAACCTTACGAATTAGTATTTATTCAAAACTTTAAAGATACTCATAATTTAGATAAGTCTTTAAAATTATTAACGAAGGCACAGGGGAATAGTGTGAACGCTTCACTTAGAACAGGTAAGAGTGACTTAGCTAAGTGTTTTAGAGATTTCATAGAAAGCGCACCATCTCATCCTGAAGCTAATAAGGTTGTTATTTTAGATAATCTTATATGGGTAATGAATCAATCTAAGAAGGATTTAGACACAAACGGGGTAATACGTGCTATTGCAGAGATAAATAAAATGATTAAAGGTAATTTAGTTAATCTATCAGATAAGAAGGTGGTAGAGAAGCAAATTATTGGTATTATAGATTTATCAAAAAGAGAAGAAGAAACCATAGACGTAGAGTCTATACAAATCAGTTAATTATTATGGCAAGACCAAAATGCATGGTAGATGTGTGGGATTTAAACTACCAAAACTTATTAGTAGAGGCACACGCTCAGGACACACAAGTAGTACCAACAACAGGTTGTGATGACAAGTTTGTTACAGGTGATGACATATTAGCACAGAACAGAAAGAAATACGAGATTAAATAATGGGATTAGGAGACTTAACCGAAAAGGTTATACACGCAGTTGTACCTGAAACTATTATTAAAGCGGTACAAGAACAAGACGGTGGTTGTGGTTGTAATAAAAGAAAAGCAGCTTTAAATCAATTATCTTATAATATATCAAAAGCATTAAGCTTAGAAACAAAAGAAGAAACTATGAATGAAGATTTAACATTAGCAGAATTAAGGGAGAAGTATCCTACGATATCTGCAAGAAGTAAAAGTGATTTTTTAAACAAGATTGAATTAGAAGCTAATATAGAAGATTCAGTTTCAAGTGAAGAAGTATTAGATTTAGATGCTCCTTTCATAACTTACTCAACCTTAGAGGAATACATTAGAGCAGTAATGCTTACTAGAAAGAAGATATTAGTTCAATGTGTAAACCACACAGAGGCTGACGCTATCTTTAGAAAATTAACAGATACTGTATTTCCAAACTTAGGAGTATCGGTTGCTATTAATACTGCTCGTAGAGATGTAAGCATTAATGGTACTTGTTATATGAGATTTGTTTGTCAGACTAATTATGACTTAGTTCAGAGAACGTTTAACTTCTCAGATTTTAAAGATTTAGTATAATGGCGGTTAAACAGCAAATAAAGCTGTATAATCCATCTAAACCTCAACAATGGGCTAATGATGTCGTTTACAGAGATAAGCCCTTTATAACGTGCTTAAAATACGGTAGACAGACAGGTAAATCCTATTGGGGTTTAATGGATATGATAATAAGAGGTATGAATACACGTAATCAGAAGATACGTTACGTTGTACCTGCTTATTCGTTAGGAACAAAGCACATGCAAACCATAGACAATTTGTTTAATGGTAATGAGGATATTAAAAACCAAATATTTAAGAAAATAAAGTATAAAGAGCAAGAGTATCAGTTTCATAATGGTACTGTTGCTTCTTTTTTGTCTGCGGAGGCTGAAGATAACTTACGTGGTGACACATGTCACTTTATGTATATAGATGAGGCGGCTTTCATGAAGGAAACCACATATACAGAGATATTACTACCTATGCTTACTAGAACAAAGGGTAGAGTATGTATGTTTAGTACACCTAACGGTAAGAATTGGTTTTACGACTTGTTTAACAAGGGTTTAAAAGAAGAGAATCATGATATAGTTAAATCTATATCTGCAACTTACTTAGACTTAGCAGACCAAGAAGATTATACGGATATAATGAAAGTTATTAACTCTTTAAAGGACACAATGTCTTCTAATGCTTTTAACCGAGAGGTTATGGGTGAGTTCATCTCAGATAAGTCTTTATTTGCAGGTGTATCTACAGTAAGAAGAGATGAGGAATGGTATAAAGAGTATCACAGAGATTCTGTAGAGGTTTATAACGGAGTAAGAATAGCACCTAAGAAATACATAGGTATAGATATTGGAGTTGTTAATGATTACACCGTATTAACTTGTATGGATGAGAATAACGTTGTTGTGGACATAGATAGGTTCAATATGAGCAACGAGAAGTACACTCACAAGGAGTTTAAGACAAGAATTAATAAATTCTATAGAAAGCACTTACCTGACTTGGTATCGGCTTATATGGAGATTAATAATAAAGAGTTATTATACGATGAATTGGTAGATGAGTTTGATATGTACAAACTTAATCCTGTTTTAACTACAGCGGGTAATAAAGCATCTATGGTCGATAGACTTGTTAAGTTATTCGATTCTCAGAAGATAATAATACCTTTCGATGAACAATTAGAGAAAGAACTTTATGCTTTTTCATCTGTACAGAATAAGGTTACAGGTAAATGGCAATATAAGGGTTCAGATAATATTAATGATGATATGGTTATGTCTTTAGTGATTACAGTAGTTTGTAAACATGAAGAAACTACATCAGGTTACACAGACGTATATTGATATGATTATAAACTTAAACAATCTAGAAGAATTAGAAATGATTATGTTAGAGTACGATAATGTCGAAACTCTAGAAGGTCTTGTTAAAAGAAAATCTATTAAAGACTCTATGGAGGCTACGGATATAGTTGGTTTTCAGGAGATTAAAGACCTCAACAATATATCATTTGGACATTTTATTTTAATTGAGAAGATACTTGAATTAAAGATTAAAGATGCAGATAAGTTAAGACTTGTTTCACCTGTAATATTTAGACCATTAGGAGAGCCACAAATAGATAATGAAGATGCTGTCAAAGAGAACAAGCACAAAGAATCGGTATTAGAAACGATACCTATTGGGGCTATCTACAATGGATTTAACAGGTTTATGGAATTAAGACATAAATATCTGTATAAAACATATAATGGGGTTATATACGGAACTTATGACCCTGAAGAAAAAGAAGAAGAAAAAGAAGAAGGAACATCTATAAATACAGGTACTTCAGCTAGAAGCTTTCATACTAAGAAGTTCTTTTGGAACTCAATGATATCTGATATAGCACAAGGAGACATTTTTAAGTTTGATAAAGTTGTTGACTTGATGATGTATGTAGTAATGCCTTATTTAGCAGAGAAAAGAAGTTTAAGTATAGTAGAATATTTAGAACATAAAGCAAGTATGGCATGATAAACTCACATAAAGAATTTGTTGGAGAGGTTAAGAACTTCACCGACAAGATGGAACTTATAACAGGTTTCCAATATATTAAAGACTTAGATAGCACTTTAGAAATGCTAGAGAACTCAGAACCTAGAATATTATTCTTAGGTCTCATTGATATGAGCATGGGTGATGATTACAATATGGTACTGAATTATAACTTTGCAATATCTGATGAAGTATTAAATGATGACGATGCTATACTGAATTCAGAAACAGAGAATATGTTTATTATATCAGCATTACACGATTACTTAAATTATATTAAAAATACAGAGTTTGATTTTAGTAATGTTAGTTTTGATTCTAAGGTAGATGGAGAGAACGCATATACTGCTGTAGCAGGTACGTTCACATTTACAATAAAACGTTCTGCATCTTATTGGAAACAGATGGAGGCTTACTCTACTACTGATTAATGGCATTTGAACCATATGTTTTCGGAGGACACCAATCATCAGGGGTAATTACTGCTAATATAGTTGGTGAGGAAAAAAAGAAGGTAGTTTTCAAGAAAAAGATTGACTGTTACTCAACAGGTTTAGGTCAATTTAGACAGAAAAGAAAGTATAACAATCCTAAAGGTTTTGATAATAATCCTATCTTTAAAGTAGGGGCAAAAGCAATGAAGCCTAATCCTATACTTGTTGAGAGGTACGAGGATATGTTAGCTTTAGAATATGTTAAAGCACTACAGATGCAGTTAGGTGGAAGGGCTAGAAAGCAATCTAAAACCAATAAATTCGGTAGGGTTTCTTTTTCAGGAGTAGGTATTGCTTCTGAAGAGCTATATGATAACATAAGAGCTGTAACAAAGGTTACAATAGATAACGATACTAAGAATGGAACTTATAGACTTAGATATTTAATCAAGCATGAGTTAGAAGCTAGAGGTATAAACGGTGAGTATTATGGTGAGTTCTTAAATTACGATAGAGGTACAAAGAAAATGAATAGTAAACCTATTGTTGATTGGATTAACCAAAAGATAGCAAAAGGCACTATGCGATTGTATAATAAAGAACAGAAAAAAGAAGGGTACGTTAAAGACAAGGTTAAGTTTGTGCAAATGGTTGCTAGTAGAATCGTTAGTAGTTGGAGAACGAATAAGAAATCAGCAGTTGCTAGAAATTGGTCTATTTATGATAAGAATGAGAAACTACAAAGAGACTTTGCTAGATTAACAAAAAATAAAGGTGCTTACCATAGAAACAGAATAAGAAAAAGTTTAATAGAAAATATTACCAAATAAAATGGCAGAACAAAGAGGTAAATTTGTAGAAAGAGTAAGTATTGAATACGCTCTTAACGGAGAGTCGTTAACAAATGCTACTAGGAAATCTATGGAGGATTGGAAAAAACTCCATAAACACGCAAAGGCTTTTTCTATAGCAGAGTCAAAGAAGACGCTTAAAGCGTTAGAGGCTCAAGCTAAGACATCTAGTTTTAGAATTGAGAAAGATAGAAGGGCTGAAATAAAAAAGACTAACGATAAGAGATTAAGAGATGAGTTAGCCTTACAGAGAAAAATAGCGGCGGCTCAAAGTAAGTATGAGGCTAAAAAGAAAAAGGGTTCAATAGCAGGTGGATTTAGTAATTTTGGTGGTAAGATAGGTACGATAGGTGCATATGGTGCGGCTATTACTATTATTAATGCCTTGAGACAAGCTGTAACCTTTATGGTTACTAAAGCAATTGAATTAGAGAGTGCATTTACTGATTTAGCAGTTAAGTCTGGCTATACAAATAAAGAGATGACTAAAGTTGCTGATACAGTAATACAAGTTGCATCTGCTACTAAATTTAGTACGATAGAGATTACAGGAGCGGCTACTGCTTTGGGTAAATTAGGTTTTGAAGCTGAAGAGGTTGTTGAAATATTACCCGTTGTAGGAAATGTTGCGGCTGCTACAGGAGAAACCCTACAAGCTACTGCTGAAGTGTTCGGTAAAGTAATAAACGCTTATGGTTTTTCTGCTGATGCGGCTCAGAACGTAGGAGATAGATTAGTTGATGTTTTTAACAACTCTGCTTTAAGTTTAGAGAAGTTTAACACAGCGTTCTCTTATGTTGGTTCAGCGGCGGCATCTACAGGTACTTCGTTTAATGAATTGACAGCGGCAATGGCTGTATTATCTGATAGAGGTATTACTGCTTCTAAAATTGGTACAGGTTTAAGAAATGTATTTACTAAGTTAGGAACAGAAGGTGAAGGATTAAGAGATATCTTAGAAAGAATTAGTGATGCTCATTTATCTTTTTATGAAGTAGCTGAATTAGTTGGTCGTAGAGCGGCTAACCAATTATTTATAATGGCTAACTCTTTAGATGAATTTGATGCGAATGTTGCTCGTTCTATGGAAGATTTTGGTGAAGCTGCAAAAGCGGCTGCTATTCAGATGGATACGTTTCAGTCTAAGTTGGATATACTTGTAAACACAATTGTGAATTTAGTAGTTCCTGAGTTTGATGCTGACGAAACATTTAGAGATAGTTTAATTGATAGAATAGGATTATTAGATAGATTATCAATAGCACTAGATACTACAGGTAAAAACAAAAGAAATAAGATTGAAGGTATAATAGCACAGTTACCTGATTTTAGAGAAGAATACAAAGCGGCTATAGAGGTTTTAACAGCGGAAGGTGAGTCATTAAATGACAACCAAATCCTAAAGAAAATGATTGATATCGAAAATGCAAAGACAGGTGTCAATGGTATATTCGATGTTCTTAATCAGATTAGTGGTCAGCAAGGAAAGGTAATGAGTGATTACGCAAAAGGACTTGATAATATATTACTTATATTAGATGGTGATGGTGATTCTACTGTAACTGATGCTGTATTAGGTTTTGATAAAAGGAAAGCTAAAGCTAAAGCAGACCAAACCAAAAGTGACTTACAAATATTAATTGGCGCAACAATAGAAAGTATTGATAAGAACTTAGGAACAGATAAAAGGAATTCGTTTATTGAAGGTTACTTAGGCGATGGTAGTTTAACTGAAGCTAAAGACATACTTGAAGAATTATTTGACCCTGAGAAAAAAGGTAACGTCAAGAATAAAGGATATTTAAGGTTATTAGAGGGTTATGGTACAGATACAGAGAAGTTCTATGCTGAGGAAAAGAAGAAGTATCTTGTATATGATAGAGAAAATATAATAGACGCTTTATCTAAGAAATATACTGACAAAGTAAAACAAATAAGAAAGATTACAGGTGGTTTCGATGATGCTCAGAATACTAATAACGCTTTAGATATAGCGAACATAAGAGAGTTGAAAGAACAAAGACAGAAAGCTTTAGATGAACTTTGTGAACAAGACCCTGTATATACTTGGAATAAATTCCAATATGCTTGTGATAAAACAAAAGGTAGAAAACCTAAAGGTGAAATTGGTACTTTTAAAAAGAGTACAACACAAGAGGCTGAGTATTTAAGAGAAAAGGATTTACTTAATAAACAGTATCGTAATGAAGACGACCCTGAACAAAAGCTAGTAATAAACGAAAAGCTTATTTCTTTAGAGAAACTCTACAGAAGTCAGTTAATGTTTGAGTACCAAAAGTATTACAAAGACATGGCTGATGCAAGAGACGCTTTCGTTAAGAAGTATCCTGACCAAGCAGGTGAGTTTGATGGTGCTGTTCAAAGAGCAAAAGATAATCAAGTAAAAGATGAGACCGCTAGAGTTCTAAACGAAAACACTTACAATAATAGAGGTTTAGATGCTAGGGCTGAAGTTTATAAGAGAGATAAAGATAATAAGCAACAATACTTATTAGATATCGCTAAGATAGATTTAAAAATAAAGAATCTAGATAGAGATGACTTCGAAGGTAAGAAAGCACTTAACAAAGAGAGAAATAAAATAACTTCAGATTATTATTTACAAGAAGAACAGAATCTTAGTTTACATTATGAGAAACTACAAACTGAGTTAAAGAAGATTGAGGAAGCTAACAAATTAGCTTTAGCAGACCCTGACAAGTTAGGTTCTACTCTTGATACTACTAAGTTGAAAGCTGAGATATCTAAGTTAAAGTCTGAGTTATTAAAGTTAAGAACTGAGAACATTAAGAATCAGAAAGCTGATGGCGAAAACGGTGGCGGAGACCCACCTACAGAACCTTATGACCTTTTTCCTGATATCATGAAGGCTTATGACGATGTTTATGCTGTTTATGCTCAGATTGGAGATATGAAACTTGAAATGATAAGGGAGCAGAACGCAAGAGAGTTGGCTTTAATATCTGAGAGGTATGAGAATGAAAAAGGCATAGTAGATGCATCTTTACAAGCAGGTATTGTTTCTCAAGAACAAGCACAAGAAGCTAATGAGAGATTACGTAGAAAGAAGATAGATGCTGAGAACAAAGCTAATAAGACATTATTTGAGGCTCAAAAGAAGAGAGATAAGGAAGATGCAATCTTTACAGGTATAAGTTCTACAGCACAAGCTATTGCTTTAGCATTTACTAAGGGTACGCCTATTGAGGCAACTATCATGGCGGCAATTTCTGCGGCTGCGATATCGGCTTCTACAGCTATGAATATTGGTGCTATTGGAAAACGTAAGTTCGTTCCTCAGAAGTATGCTGACGGTGGTATTATTGAAGGTAAGTCACATTCTCAAGGTGGTGTTCCATTTACAGTTAGTGGCTATGGTGGTTTTGAAGCAGAAGGTGGTGAATACATTGTTAATAAAGAGGCAACTAGAAATAATCTAGCAGAATTAGAAAGAATAAATGGTAAAACAAGAACAGGTAAGCGTAAGTATGCTACAGGTGGTATTGTTTCGGCTGATGATATTAATAGTAATGGATTCAACGAAGCATTACTTGAAGCATTGAACAGACCTGTAAGAGCATATATTACAGACCAAGATTTATCTAAATCTGAAAGCGAAAGAAACGCATTAAGTTTAAAAACAAGCTATTAATATGAGATTAGATTTAAAGAATGAACTAGGGGTGTATAAGCCCCTAGATTTGTTTGAGGATTTTGAAATCAAATACAATCATCAGTATTTAGATTATAAAAGTGTTAGTGGTAACAAGATACCATATACTAATAAATTCAAGATTCCTTTAACGGATAGGAACAGAAGTTTGTGTACAGTTATCTTTGATGCTACGTACCCAAAGAAATACTCTATTGATGGTAGAGCAGTTTATAATAGTGGAGAGGTTGCTTTCTATTTTGTAGCTGATATAGAAGGTCAAACTATTAATGTTTTAGAACCTTACATAGAGATATCTATTATAGATAAGATTTCTAAAGCTATAAAGAACATGAACAAGTATAAGATGTCTGACTTAATGAGTACAGAATCATTTAATTTAGATGATGATTTTGTTTATTCAACACCAGACTTACTTGCTCCTGAAAAGTCGTTTCTATTTCCACATTATAATTTTAATAACAAAGGTATCACATTTGGGTTTGACCCAATGAGAAAGATTAATCAATTACAACCTACTTTTATTATAAATAGGTTAATGCAAGATATCTTTACATATACAGGATTAGGTACTTTTAATTCAAGAGTATTAAAGACTGATAACGCATATCATGAAGGATTGAAAGCCAATATGTTAGGTTTGTCAATTCCATGTGAGTTAAAAACATTATCGGATACTCCATATACAGCAGGGCAGTATTTTGCAGGGCAATCAGGTGTTGCATTTCATACCCCTAGAGTAGTTGGTGTTCCATCTATGATGAGAAGTTCTTCTAGAATAACATTAGGCAATGTGTTAAATCATATAGCAGTTGATGAACATTCTAAAATGAATTTTGATTGGCAGTCTGAATTTCCTTATTTACCTAGTAACTTAGAGACGGTGTACGGTGGCAGAATGTGTTCTACTGTTAATGGTAAGATGGTTGTTAATATATCGCCAAATACGGTAGCTATTAAGCCTACTGTTGGTTTTGGTTTGATCTCGGAGAATGAGCAAGATGGTGTAGATTTTATTAGAGTTACAAACATTGTTTCAACAAGTAATGTTGATTTAGACTTATATGTAGTTGATGCTGACATGACAAGAAGTGAGGTTGAGCAAAGCGGTGGTGGTTTTCTTTATGGAGACGTATCTTCTAGTTATGAATCTAGAGAAGCACAGCTTGTTGGTGTTGCAAGATTCGCAGGTGTTGTTAACGAGAAGGTTACTTATGAAATAGAGTTTACTAACTCAGAAGTTGAATTTGAGGTTGAAGCTAATCAAGATATAGAATTAGCATTAATAGTACAACCGCCATTCGGAAACGAAACTGCAACTGTTAGATTTGATGGAATTGACTCAAGTGATAGAGCATACACATGGGATTTGATTATTCGTAAAGGTGGATTTGTTGAGTATAAGATGATAACATCGGCATTTCATCCTGATAGCTTTTGGCAATCACAAAGAGAGATGTGGAATTTCGATACAGGCGGTAGCAAATATCCATCTTCATGGAATGTAAGCTTTCCTGAAGCAACTAATGTGCCTTGTGGAATGAAAAGGATGCTTAACGACCTCCCTAGTGATGATTTACTGCTGAATCCGACCGTTATAGACATGAGTGAGACTATGAAGTCTATAAAAGATTATACGCTCTTAGAAGTCGTTAAAATGATTATGGAGAGGTTTAACCTTAATATGTTTACTGATAGTGATGGAGAAATTCATATTGACTCTTACGGTAATATGTTAAGTGGTGAGAAAATGATTATAGACCATTTAATAGATGAAGAAATAAACGTTAGTTATTCTGACAACGATAAAGGTATTATAAATATTAAAGATTCTAATCCTAGTTTTTATAAAGAAGGTTTTAATCAATTAGATAAGTTTGAAGTATCAGAAGATAAGCGTGAGGAATATTCATTAAACTTTAAGTCTGCTATTATTAGCAAGAAGATGTTTAAGGATGAGTACGATAGTAAAGCTTTTGATTTATTAGCATGGGTTAATGATAGTAATTATTGGGGAACATCAAGTAGAGTTCAGGTAGAGGCGAAAGATTTAAAGCCTTCGTTCTTAGTATTTGAAGACGCTAGTATTCCTGTTTATTTTCCTTATAATGATTGTACATATACCGAACCATTACCTAATTCTAATGACACGTTAGAAGAGTATAATGTTGGATTCTATAATCACTTTATGCATTTAGAAATTAATGGAAACCCTGTATATCACAAAAGTCAAGTTTCAAATCGATATTTCAATTCTACTTATGGTAATTTTGATTTTGTAAGTTTTGAAGATAATGATTTTATTGTAGGTAATAATAATCTCTACAAAAGAACATGGTATTCTAGGGTGCAAGATATATTAGATGACGAAAGTGTTAAAATATCTATTGAGATTTATGCTAGTGAAATAGATGTACAGAAGTTGCTTGATTTTCCTTTAATATTATGGAAAGGTCAAGAATGGCATATGCAAGGGTTTAATGGATACCCTTTATCTGCACAAGACGGAGGATTAGTTAAAATAGAACTTATTAAGAAAGTGGATTGGACTAATGATGGTTTCGGTGTCACACCAATAATATAAAAACAATTAAAAATAAATAATGGAATTAAGCAAGAATAACAGATTTAGAACAGGGAGTATGGTTGATATTTATCATACTCCTGTCTACGAGACGAATACATTAGATATTATAGATATATCGGTTGGTGATGATTGGAAAATAGAGGCTCAGTTTGAAGATGACTTATCAAATGAACAATTCAATGTTGGTGATGTATGTGCTTTGAGTTTTGGTGTTGGTGAGATAACAGGAGTGGGTACTGCTACTCAGACAGGTAGTAATTTATTATTACATAGTGAAGATATTAGTAATGCTGTTTGGGTTAAAACAAATGTCAACGTATCACCCGATAGTAGATATTCCCCTGATACCATGTTTACTCCTGCTGATAATTTAGAAGCAACTATAACTTCAGGAGAACATAAGATATCTCAAACAGTTACGAAAACTGCTGAAGTCAAAACTTATACAGCGTCAGTTTTTTTAATAGAGAACACAACATCAACATTACAACTAAAGGTTTCTGATGCTAACGGAAGTTGTAGTGTTAAATATGACCATGAGCAAAATGGTTTTAATATTGGTCAAGATGTAATATTAGGTAGCTGGACTCTTGTAGATAAAGGTTATGATTTAATGGGAGGCTCTCCTTATAAAAGGTTTTGGATGACCTTTGAATGTAGTGCTGATACAAATCTTGATTTTGAGGCAGGATTAGTTTGGGGGTTTTCGACAACTGATTTTACAGGAGTTGTTATCGGTATTGATGTCGCAGGTATGCAATTAGAAGAGTACACTCAGGTTGGTGAGTATAAAATTACAACCGATGCTATTGTTGAACCAATATCAATAGGAACTGCTTTAGAGATATCATTCCCTAAAAGTATGTTTCCTGATATTAATGTAGACAAGTATGTTGGGTCAGGTATTCAACATGCATTATTCTTTTTAAAGACAGGTAGAGTTGTGGCTAACTTTGCTGTTGCTAAATATAAAGAAGAAGTGAAACAGGCGGTCTATGGATACGCGAAAGTTATTTACAATCTTCAAACAGAAGCTGATTTGGTTTTAACACCAATAACAATGGTTGATGATGGAACTTTAAATGCTATATTGTATAGTAAAGGTTTTGTTTTAGGAGCATGTGATACGAGTAATTATACACCTTCAGGTGGTTGGAATACAGAATTTCCTTTAGAATTATCAGGAACATCTATTGACCCAATATACAGGAGAGCATACCTAAAGAAGAGGGCTATGACGTCTTCAGGTCGTAAAGCAAAAGCTAAATTAGAGTTCCGATTAGTTGGTTAACCGATATAATGCGTATATTAATAATAAATAGTTTTTATGAAATACAATGGACTAGATGTTTATGACATCACATTAGGAAAAGATAACATTGGAATTAAAGCAACTTCATTAGTAGCTTTACCTGCAATGGAATCACCTTTCTTACATTTCAATGAAGATAAACCTCAGTTTATTTTTACGGATGATGAGAAAAGAGAACTTATGGGAGCAATAATGATTCCTGATAAGTTGATTTATAGAAATATAGACGGAAATAGATTCTACGTAAACTTTACGTCAGATGTAATTAGAGACTTAACTAGCAAGATGATTCAATCGGGTGCTGCGGGTTTGTTTACTATTCAACATCAACACGAAGCTAACGAAGATGCTATTAATATTCAAGAAGTTTGGATTAAGGAATCAGAGAACGATAAGTCAGTTGATTTCGGAATAGATGAGCCTATTGGAACTGCTTTTATGAAAGTAAAAGTAAACGATGAAACTATTTGGAAGGCTATTAAAGAAAATGGCTTAAATGGTTTTAGTATTGAACTAGATGCTTCAATAGTAGAGAAAAATGAATTATTATTTAACAAACAAGAAAAGAAAATGACGATTACAGACGTATTTAAAAATGCTATCGATGTAGATGGTGTTTCGTTACATTTCAATGCTGAGTTAGTTAAAGGCGCTTATCTCGTTCAAGAGGGTGAAGATGGTGTTCCTGTAGCTTACAATGGTGAATTTACTAAAGACAACGTATCTTACAAAGTTGAGAACGGTGTAGTATTAGAAACTGTTGACATTGAATTAAACACACAAGAAGCAATTGAGCAACTTGCAACTGAATTTTCAGCACTAAAAGAAAGCTTAGTAAGTTTATCTTTAAGCAAAACTGAATTAGAAGGTAAAGAAGCTGAATTAGAATTGTTAAGAACACAGTTCGAGGCAGACAAAGAAGCTTTTGAAGCTTTAAAAGCTAAGGGAATCCCTAAAGCAGTAAATGTTAACCTATCTAAACAAATCTCTGATAGAGGTTCAGTTGGAGCAGAGTGGTTAAAGAAATTCAACTAGTAAATAATTAAAATTAAAATTAGAATAAAATGGCAGTAACTATTGCAAGTTTAGAATATGGGAACAGAACCCCATCAGAATTTATTGCGCAAACAATCATCGAATCAGGAGTTCACGGGAACTACTCTATCTATGATGGCGTAAAAGACAAACAACAAATACCTGTTTTCGCAGCAGCGTTAACTTGGGGTACAGACTTATGTACTTTTGACCCACAGTCAGTAGCATCTATTGACGAGAAAGAATTTGTAACTAAGAACTACAAATGGGCTTTCAAAAACTGTAAAACAGCTTTACAACGTTCTTACCGTTCATTAATGTTGAAACAAGGTCAGAACAACTCTGAAACTATGGATTCAGACTTTAAGGATTGGGTATTTGATTACTTCAGTAAATTAGCAGGTCAGCATGTTGGTTCTTTAGCTCACGATGAGTTAGCGGCACAAATTACTGCTGATGCAAACGTTAATAAAGAAGCAGGTGCGGCAGGTTCAGCGGCTAAATTGATTGACGAAGCTACAGTTCTTGATGAATTGAAAATCGTTTTCAAAGCAATGACTGAAGAAATGTATCTTTCTAACTTCAACGTTAATGGAGTTTCTAGAGACCAGTCTATTGGTTTAGCATTTATTTTACCTTACGAAGTATATGTTGCGGCTCACGTTGCTCTTACTTCTGCGGCTTCTCTTCAAGAGAGAATACAAATCGAAGCAGGTACTTTACCATTAAAATATATGGGAATTCCTTTATATGTTGATGTAAATCAAGCGGCTGATAGAGTATTATTAGCACCACTTAACAACTTCGTAACTGTTGTTGATGATATCGCTGATATCAAAGCTATCCAAACTAAGTACATGGAAGAATTATCTTCTGACTACTTATGGGGTCAATTTACAATCGGATTTGGTTACAAAAAATCAGAACTTATTGTTGAGTACACAGCATCAGCATAGTAATTAATAATTCAAGCCTCTATCTATTAGGTGGAGGCTTTTTAAAATAAACGCAATATGAGTATTACAATTGGAAGTTTAAAGTATCAAGATACTAAGCGTTTTCTAAGTACCTATGTAAGAGATTCTTATAATTGGTTATCCAATTATCAGGTATTATCGGGAGCTAAAGGTAAAGCCACTATTAATGCTTTAAGTATTGATACAGACTTACTTGCTCCTGCGAGTTGTGTTACATCTTTAAAGGATTCTTCTTTAAAAGCTAAAGAAGTTGAATTAGAAGAGTTCAACGCAACATTTCCTATTAGTGATTGTGAATTGAAGAGAACTTGGTTGTCTGCTTTCGCAAACGATATGATAGAGGAAGATGATATCTATATCAATCAACTTACACCGCATTTAATAAAAATGATGAGTATTGAGGTTCAGGACAAAGTGATGGAGAAGATTTTCCTTGAAACTACTACTGACGCTGATGTATCTAAGATAACTTTAACAGGGAATATTTCTACACCTGTTAATGCTGATTCTTTGTTAGTAGAGTTTATTTCTCAATTACCAACACCTATAATTGATGAGGCTTGTGATAGAGATATCTACGGACAATACATTATATATGTATCTCCTGAAGCTTATTTACAAATGCAATTACATAGAGACCTTACAAGAGATTCTTACGGAATTAATGTTGCAGGTTTCAATGTTAGAGGTAATCGTGCTTTAGATGGTGCGGAAATGCTTTGTACAAGAGATAGTAATTTATTATTTGTTGTAGATGATGCAAATGACTTAGATAATGTCAAAATAATTAGAAAGCCTGAAATATCTACGAACTACATTCAAGTCGCTATGGCTTTTAGAGGTTCTTACATAGACGGGGAAAAAGTGGCAGTAGCCTATTAATAATAAATAAAATAAAAATATATGCCTTGTGATTTAAGCGTTATCAATAGCGATATTACACTAGATTGTAGTGATATTCCTGTTGGTGGTATAGTAAAAGCGATGGTTGCTAAGTTAGTTGACATCACATCATTTACGGAAGTAGACGGTGAGTTAACAGCAGTAGTAATAGCATCGGACAAAGTTGTTGATTTAGAATTCAATTCTAAGGATGGCTTTAGTAACTTTACAGATGAAAAGACTGTAGATGATACAGGTATTGTTACAGCAATACCAACAGTTAGTTTAGAGTTTCCTAAAATGACTTTAGAAAAAAGAAATGCTCTAGAGGTTTTATCTAGTTCAGGATTAGAATTAGTTGTATTAGTTGAGACTGCGGCAGGTACACGCCATGCTTGTGGTTTAGATTTTGGTATGATGGGTTCTGAAGTGAATGGTAAATCAGGAGCAGGTAGAACAGAGAAGAACAGTTATGATATCAAGTTTACAGGTGAGGAAACAAACCTTGCTAGACTTATCGATGACTCAACTTGGGCTGATTTATTAACCAAAGTAAAAGCAATAGTATAAGATGGGTTGTATAACAAATTTAGAATTAGACGGTCTAGGACTAGACTGTAACGATATCCCAACAGGGGGTATTAAGAACGTTTATATAGCAAATGCTTGTGACGTTGCTCTTGGTTTCGTTGACAAACCATTAAAAGCTGACTTGTCTCCAAACGCTAAGTTTGGTCAAGTAACTTCATTAGCCTTTAGAGGTGCTAGTGATGGTAACGGTGAGGTTTACAGATTGGATTTCAATAAGAAAGACGGTGTAACAGGTTGGAGCGAAGCTAAAACAATTGATGATACAGGATTGGTTACTAACGTACCAACTCTTACAATTGAGTTTCCTAAAATGACAAAGGAAAAAAGAAACATTGTAAATGATGTTTTGAATCCTAACGTAAATGTTATCTTGTTCGTAGAGACTGCGGCAGGTACACATCACGTATTAGGTGCTAAGTACGGAATGAAAGCAACTTCAGGTTCAGGTGTTTCAGGTACAGGTCGTGCGGAAAAGAACACTTTCACTCTTGTATTTACAGGAGAAGAGAGTGAATTATCTTTTGATGCTTCTGACAAATGGGCTAATGTGACAGGTAAGATAGTACCTGCATTAGCAGGTGAAGGAGATTGGGCGGCAGATATAATTGCTAACGAATCTACTGTTCCTCGTCAAGACTGTATTCCTACAGCAGTATAGTATAAGGAATTTACAAGCCCCTGAGATTAATTTCTTGGGGGCTTTTTTTTTACATTAATTTTAACGAACAGTAAATATGGCATTTTTAAACATACCACCTAAAGACAACAGTACGCCATTAACAGCAGTAGAGTTTAATTACCTTGTAGATAAGTTAAACGCAAGACAACTTAATGACCTTATAGATGTTCAGAGTGATGATGCAGTTGATAAAAATATAATCCAACACAATGGTTCGGGTTGGGTTTTTGCGAAAATAACAGATAACCACTTCACTAAGACAGAGATTATTGCTTTGATTAATGGAGTAGATGTATCCATTCCTGTAGACACCTATATAGAAAGGTTTTTTATTACAGATGGAACTACTATAAATACGATAAATAATGCTGATACTATTACTTTTAATAGTAGTCAGTTTACTATAAATCCAACTACAGGTGAGATTGAATTAGATGCTGTTGGTAATGCATCAGATTGGGATACAGCCTATGATAAGAATATACTTAGTATCGCTGTAACAGGTACTACTACAAAAACAATTACATTAACTCAAAGAGACGGAAGTACTTTAACAGGTACGTTTCAAGATTTATCAGGTGCAGGTGGTGATGGAAATGATTTCCTTACAAGTGGTTCTTTTGATGATACTGATGGGGTTATAACATTAAACGTTGCTAATCAATCTCCTGTAACAGTAGATATAGATGGTAGATTTAGTTTAATAGGTCATAGTCATGTAATTTCTGATATAACAGGATTACAAACTGCTTTAGATGGTAAGGTTGACGATTCACAGGTTCTAACAAACGTACCTGTTGGAGCGGTCTTTACAGATACTGTTTATGACGATTCAACATTACAAAGTGAAGTAGATTCCAATAGTTTAAAAGTAGGCATTACTACTGCACAAGCTAATGAGATTATAGCTAATAGTTTAAAAGTAGGTATTACACCTGCTCAAGCACAGGATATAGTTGATAATAATGCAAAGGTATCTAACGTAGACCACCCTTTAGTGGAAACCGCAGTACCTGTTGGAGCAGTATTTACTGATACACAATTAACTCAGTCTCAGGTAGGTGCTTTTGCTACTGCTGAAGGATTTATAAAGTCTTATGTTAACACACAAAGGACTGACGAAGAGATAAGAGATGTTTCTAATGCTCAATGGACTAACGGTACTAACACTACGGTAGTAATTGATGATACAGGTAATACTATTAAGATAAATGCTGTTGATACTAATACGCAATTATCACAAGCACAAGTAGGTGCATATGCAACCGCTGAAGGGTTTATTAAAAGCTTTACCGATACACAGAGGACAGATGAGGAAATAAGAGACGTAGCGTCAGCGCAATGGATTAATGGTACAAATACTACTGTTGTAAAAGATGATGCAGGAAACACGCTTAAAATCAATTCTACAGACACTAACACACAGTTAAGTCAAGCACAAGTTGGAACATTTGCTACTGCTGAAGGATTTATTAAGATTGGCTCTGTAAATAGTGCTATTTCAAGTCTTTTAAATTCAGATAACAATTGGACAGGAGAGAATACTTTTCAAGAAGATACACGATTTGAAAATGAGATTTTTGTTACAGGTGATGTTACCACAACTAATGCATACATAGAAAATGCTATTCAGTTTAATTTAGGCTCAGGTACTATTAATTTATCAAGAACATCTACAACAGATGGCACTAATTGGTTCTTAAAGTTACCTAGAGCAAACGGTCAATTAGCTGTTTCTGTACAAGGTAATGTAGCAGATGCATTTGGTAATATAGTAGTTCCTAATATGGTGCTTACAGATGCTGATAATACGTTTACAGGTACTAATACTTTTCAAGATGAAACTGTTTTTAGCAGCACTGTACTTATAGAAGGAGTGGAGGGCTTGTCAATGGAGGGTGGAAAGATTAGCAATCTAGCTAATGGTACTTTAACAACTGACGCAGTCAACAAAGGTCAGATGGATTCTGCTATTGCTGTTATCAATAATAATTACATAAGAAGTAATGCTAATGATGATTTTACAGGATTTATATATGCTACAGCACAAGGAAGTAGTGGATTAAGACTTAATTATATTAGTAACGCTTTAACTCCTGTAACAGCTACTTCAGGTTCTTATGTAACAGGAGGTGCTGATTTCGCAGGATTAGGTAAGATAAACAACGTAGCTATTCAGACTTGGTATGGATTTAGTGTAAGTCCTACTATTAGTGGATATACTGTACCACAAGGTTCACCTGCTTTTAGTGTGGATGCTAGAAATGGTAATGCTTATATTCATCAGGAATATTATGCAAATGGAAATAAGGTTTTACATGCAGGTAATCATACAGATTATACAGATGCTAAATATTTAAGAAGTGATGTAGCAACCACTAAGACAGCGGGTAATTTAAGAATGGCTACAGGTGTTCCTCTTTACTTTGGAACAACTATTCAAGGTTTGCTTCAAACAAATGGTGCATCTGAAATCATGATGAACCTACTAGATTCTAATTTTGTAATTAGAAACAATGGAGCTACTAGAATAACATTTGACAGGTCATCAGGTAGTATTAATACTGTAGGTGCGTTTATCGGAACAGGTACAGGAGACAGTCGTGTAGCAGGTGGATTTGCTGTTGGTGATTATTCATATCAGCCACAAGCTAAATTAACTGTAACTGACTATACTGCGGGAACTAATAATGTAGCGTTCTTTAAAGGTCAAGGAATTAATGAAGGAGAGGCTACAACGATATCTATTAATAACGGGTATTCGTCAGAGTATCGTAAAGAGGTTAAGATTGGTGCTGTATCTGAAGGGAGCAATTCTAACTTAACGGGTATGGCTTTATTTACAAGCCCTACTAGTGCAGGGAGTGTAGAGAGAGTTAGAATTAGTAGTGCAGGTTTTTTTGGTATAGGGTTAAAGAATCCTAGTAGCCATTTACATGTTGAGAAAGATACAGGTACTGCAAATGTTGCGATTGGTGCTTATGTATCAGGAAGTAGTTATGGCGGTCAATCTAACCTTGAGTTCTTGACTGAACAATATGGTACTGCTAACATCTATTTCGGTGGTAGAGGTGCTGCTCAGTCTAGTCACTTAGGTAAAATAAATTGGCAAGGTTCAGGTAGTCAAATTGCTATCTATGCAGGGAGTACAACTGTACCGAGTATGATATTTCAATCAGCCTCTGTTACAACTACATTACCAATAACTGCTAGTGATTTCATATTGAATTCAGATGCACGTTTGAAGGAAAATGTAAAGAGCTTTACTGAAGATGATTATGTTAAAGTAGATTTTAAGACTTATAACTTAAAAGATAATAAAGGATTAAAGAGAGTCGGTGTTATAGCCAACGAATTAGAAATCAGAAACCCTGAATTAGTTAGGACTGATGAAAATGGAGTTAAGTCTGTGGCTTACTTCGATTTATTAATAGCGAAGGTTGCAGAATTAGAAGCAAGATTAGCGAAACTAGAAAATTAAAATTATGATTAAAGAGATTAAAATTGGAGACCAACACATACCTGAATTGATTGAGATTTATGGTGAGGGCTACTCTGCTGACATTGATAATGGAGATGGTACTACTACACCAAACCCTAAAACTAAAGCACAATTTGCTAATGATAATTTAGGTAGAGAGTTAAGAGCATCAATAGTTCGTAGGGTTCAGAATTACAGAGTAAGACAAGCACAAGAATCTATAGACGAATCAGATATAACAGAAGATTAATAAACATTAGATTATGGCAGTACCAAACACAGATGATTTTACACTTCAAGATGTAACAACGGAAATATTTGGTGACATAGCGGCAGGTAGGAGTTTAACTACCTGCTTCACTAATGCTATCTCAGGTGGTTTTGATAGCTTATACTCAGGATCAAAAGATAGATTGTCTAACTTTAGAAACTATGGTGTTTGGACTATAAACAGTATAGATTCAACTCCTAATGATACTAAGGATATAACAGCCTTTAGAGGTGGTTCTTCAGAAGCGGCAGGTAGTATTGTATGGATTAACGAACAAGGAACAAGGGTTTTTATGTTGAGATATAGTGATAAAAAGATAGCGCAATATTCGTTATCTAATGCTCACGATATAAACTCTACATGGACATACGTAGGTGTAAGCCCTCAACTTCCTTTCTATTTTATTGATTTCAGAGTAAGTCCTGATGGTTTAAAGGTTTATGTTAGAGATTTACACAATATCTATCAGCTAACAATGTCTACCGTATGGGCTATAAGTACATTGTCTACTTCTTTAACTAATTATGTTACATACCCTTTAACGAGTACAAATAGTCAAAGTTTTGTATTTAGAAGAGATGGATTAATGTTATATGGTACTATGTACAAAACAGTTAATAGTGTAACAGGAATACATTATACTGCTCAATGGGATTTAAGTACAGCGTGGGATTTAACTACAGCAACACCTAATGCAGAATCTAATATAGAATCTCAAATGAGTACGCTTGGAGACCTTTGTCATATAGGAAATGATAGAACGTTAATATCAGACAGTAGTGCAATACCATTAGTGTTATACGAAGGTGGTGTGCTTAGTGTAGACTATGTTGAAGGTAGAACAGAACCGAATCTAGACTTTACAGATTCTAATAATAACGCTTATATATACGCAACAGAAAGGAGTGTTTCATCACCATATGTACACACGTTAAAACAATACAAGACAAATCAATAATGAAGATACCAATAGTAAAATATAGCGACAAGTTCTTGGAAAGGATTAGTTTTTTTATGAATGTAGGGGGTATAACTTTATACCCTTTTATATTCTTGAAGAGCAAGTACAAAGATTCAGAAAGAGGAAAAGTAATACTTAATCATGAAAAAATACATATAGAACAACAAAAGGAATTGTTAATAGTCTTCTTTTATATTATTTATTTGATAGAGTTTATCAGAGGAATAATTATTTACGAAGATGTAAACAAAGCATATAAACGTATATCTTTTGAGAGAGAAGCATATGCTAAACAAGGTAATCAAAACTATTTAAAAAAGAGAGAAAGGTTCGCTTGGCTGAACTACTTTAGGTAAAGTACTAATATAATGCGTATATTACTAATATATGAATTTAGTTTTAATTTAGGGGAAAGATTTAAGTTATGATGGAAAAAGCAAATGAACTGCTTAAAACATTAAATGGTCTAAAATGGTACACGATAATAATTTTATTTGTAGGTAGTGTACTATATTCGTTTAATCACGAAATAGTCAGATTGATTGATATGGAATGGAGCAGTAAAGACATAGTATTAGAATCGTTGGATAATGATATCACAATCGACGTTTCTTTAGAAGAACTAATGGTTGATACTAAAGCCGATAGGGCATATATTTTTAGATTTCATAATGGTGTACAATACTATAATGGAACACACAAAAGCAAGATGTCTTGTGACTATGAGGTTGTAAGAAAAGGCGTCAACAGAGAAGCTGAAAGGCTTCAAGATTTACCAACTGCGTTGTACAGCAGATGGATTAGAGATGTTATAAATCATAAAATGTATGTTTTAGATATCTCAAGCCTAGAAGACCTAAGAGTTAGGCACAGTCTAGAGGAACAAGGAATTAAAGCGTTAGCAGTAGCGCCTTATTACAGAGACGGTAAAGTATTCGCTTTGATAGGAGTAGACTACATACATAAAACATCTGTAGAAGAAGCTAGGAAATGGTCGGATGAAAATAAAGAACGTAAGTTGTGGTTTCAAAAAAGGACTGAAATGATAGGTGAATTATTATTATAATTAAAATGAAAAATCAAGACTACTTTGCGAGGGTAATAGCTATCGCATGTTTAGTATTAACCCTCATGGTCATAATGACTTTTATACTAACAAAGAATTGCTAACTAAATAAATTTAATTATGGGAAATTTAACCAAGAATTTTAGTAAAAGAGAATTTGATTGTAGGTGCGGTTGCGACATGCCTGAAGATGTGTATAACAATGTTAAGTCATTAGCTATTGAATTACAGATAATTAGAGATTTTACAAACGAATCTATATCTATTAATAGTGGGTACAGATGCCTAAAGCACAATAGAGATATTGGTTCTAATGATAGGTCTCAACACCCTAAAGGAAAAGCCGCAGATATCGTAATAGATGGTTATAATCCTGATGAAGTTTATGAGATTGTTCAGAACCTCAGAAGAAACCCAGTTTTAAAAGGTGTAACAATTCAAGGTATTGGAAGATACAATACATTTACACATGTAGATATTAGAGACTACTACGCCAATTGGGATAACAGGACACAAAGATGAAAAAGAAGAAGAGAAATAATGGAGAAGGCGGAGCGGTAGGAAATGCATTAAGGTTTCTAGTTAAACAGGGTAAGACTGCCGCAGAGCCATTATTAGACGTCTTAGCGAGCGTTACAGGCGTGGAAGGTCTAAATAGGTTAGGCAAACTTATAAGTGGCTCTAAAGAGCTGTCAGAGGCTGATAAGGAAATCTTATTAAAAGAGATGGAATACGATTTAGTTGAAATGCAAGAAACAACTAAGAGGTTGTCTATGGATAACGAACATATTATAACTAGATTAGTTAGACCTGTCATATATGGTTGTATGTTTCTTATGTTCCTTATGTGTGTATTTTTTGATGGAAATTTAGGTGATTTCACAATTGATAAAGCTTACGTTCCTGTTATACAATCTTTATTCGGCAACATGACCATGTTTTACTATGGTTCTAGAGGTATAGAAAAAATAGCTAAGATATACAAAGGTTATTAACCGATATAATGCGTATATTAATAATAAACAACTTAAATAAACAACAATGAAAAAAGTACAAGAAGTAAAGAAAGAACAAGAAGTGAAGCCTGAAGAACAAGTTTTAACTCTCAAAGTTGAAGATGCTAATCAATTTGTAGCAATCCTAGATGTTGTATTAGTTGGTGATGACAGATTAAAACCTTTAAAGACTCATTTCGTTGAAATTTTAAAACGAAATAATGAAAAAGCTACAGAACAATAGTGAGAATTTTTTAACATTCGTTAATAGCGGTGAGGCTACATTAGATATTACAGGAATTGTATTTAGACAATTAGGAAGCAGTATAGAGGAATCTATACCTGCCATACAAACGTATGGAGATTGCTATACTACAATTGTAAGTGTAACTTTAAGCCATAACGAACTCATAAACGCCAATTATGTTATAAGGGTTATTAATGGCACAGGTGAAACAGTATTCACCTCTAACGCTATAGTAAGCGGAGACATTAGTCAAGACAATTACACTATATACGAACAAAGTAGTTTTAGTGACACTATAGGGGATTTACCTGTTCAGGTAATATTTAACACATTTGATAACACATTTGATAATACATTTGGATAATTATGAGCATAAAAACAGACGCACTAGTAATACGAAATGAAACAGTAGACGGAGCTAACACGGCTTTAAGAGTAGGTCAAACCCTATCAGATATAGCTGATGACTTAATTGCTAAACAAGCAGTAATAGATACTAACACAGCTAAGACGGGTATAACTACTACACAGGCTAACGACATAATAGCAAATAATGCTAAGGTAGGTATAACTACAACGCAAGCAAGTAACATAACTACTAATAATGCTAAGGTATCTAATATAGACCACCCATTAGTAGAAAAAGCAGTACCGAGTAATGCAGTATTTACTGATACAGTCTATGACGATGCAACGATACAAGCTGAGGTAGACTTGAACACAGCTAAGACAGGTATCACCACACAACAAGCAAGTGATATTACATCAAACAATGCTAAGGTGTCTAACGTAGACCATCCATTAGTGGAGACAGCAGTGCCTTCAGGTGCAGTATTTACAGATACTGTATATAATGATACAGATGTATTAAAAGATGCTGATGTTTTAAGCCCTATTACAGCAGGTAACAAACTTATGACACAGGATGATGTAGCAGGACTTGGTGGTGGAGATATGTTATCAAGTACATACGACCCTATTATAAATGCAAACACTGCTAAGGTTAGTAATGTAGACCATCCTCTAGTCGAGAAGGCTGTTCCTAGTGATGCAGTCTTCACTGATACCGTTTATAATGACACGGCAATACAATCAGAGGTAGATTTAAATACGGCTAAAGTATCCAATATAGCACACCCTCTTGTAGAAACTGCAGTACCTGTAGGAGCGTTATTCACAGACACTATATATGATGATACGACAATACAAGCGGAAGTTGATTTAAACACCGCTAAAACAGGAATTACTGCACAGCAATCAAGTGATATTACAACAAATAACGCTAAGGTAGGTGTAACAACAGAAGAGGCTAATACTATTGATTCTATTGCAACTGAAACAGGAGCAAATCAAGTTTTAAATGTTGTATCTATAACACAGGCTGCTTATGATTTATTAACACCAATATCAACAACTTTATATGTAATAAACGGATAATATGATACTAGGTAAAACATATTTAGGAAGTACAGAGACACAAAGAATATACTTAGGTAGTAATATTGTTTATCAGGTTAGCACAGGGGGTTGGGTAGAAAACCCTGTAAACTTAACAACTGCACCAACAGGTATAGCGGATTCTGCATGGGTTAAAGGATATATATCAGTTGAAGATGCAGCATTTACAGACCCGTTTGGTGGTACTTCAGCTATTTTATACAGAAATTGGAATACAGTAAACACAACTATTAGACAGACGCTAGCCTTGTCAGCAGACATCCTTTATACAGCAGAATGGTATGCATATAAAGGTACTACAACAGATATGAGATGGGGGCTTAAAACTACTACTAATGTAGATATAGTTCCTTCAACTTCATTTATAGGACAAACAACGCAGGATGCTTGGGAATTGGTAACAGTTACATTTACAGTTCCTACAGATAATAACTATTATTTCTTTCCTGCTCTTGATTTTAATAATGGTGTAGCCAATCAAACATTTGCATATTGGGGAGTACAACTATATGCTAGTAGAATACTAACAGAATCAGGAGATACATTAATAACAGAAGATAATAATAACTTAGTAATATAATAATAAAATGGCAGATATAAAAATAAGTGCATTAACAAGTGCTTCCGCATTAGATGGAACAGAAGAGGCTGTTATTGTTCAATCAGGAGTAACAACAAAAACAACTACGCAAGAGATTGCTAATTTAACTTTGTCACAGGTTGAATTAAAGGTTACTAACCCTGTTATTTCAGGAGGTAACACAGGTTCTATAGAGTTATTACCTACATTAGCAGCAGGGAAAGCGTATATTATAGATTCTATAAACACATTTACGACTGTGCCGATGGTAGGAACGGGGGCAGGAAATCCTAGTTTAAGTATTCATTATGCAGGAGACGGAGGTTCTGTTGTAAGCGGTATTCCTTTTTTAATTTCAGGAAGTGGAAGTAACACTGTTTGGAGTGCTTCAGCATCTGCTAATAGATATATTGATATAGAAAGCAGGGGTATAACTTATAAAATTAGTCACGGAACAGACCAAACGTTTACAGGAGAATTAACAATATGGTTAAGATACACAATAGTAGACGTTTAATATAATAAAAATAATTATGAGAGCAATTTTATACAATGAATTAGGAGTACAAGTAAAAATAGGCAAATACCCTAAAGATGATATGTCATTAATTACGGGCTTACCTGAAGGGTGGGAATGGCAAATAATAGTGAGAGACGAATATCCAAATGTAGATTTAGATAATGTTACATTTAAAGCAGTTTTTACTAAAACAGATGTTCCTCACGATGTACATAGTCATTTAAATATTACAACTATAACTTATGTTGTTACTGAAAGAGATAACGAGGAAAAGCTACGGAATGTAACAGAACGAGTTGAAGAAAATTTAGCAAGAAGACTTGATAAATATGAAGTTAGTAAAAACTTGATAAGATGCTTTGCAGTATTATTCAAGAAAGCTAACGGGGAAACTCTAACTACTAGAGAACAAAATACGGAAGCAGAGATTTACACGTTATACAAAGTAGTTAAAGATAAGGAAAAAATAATAAGAGACAAAGCGACTCAATTAGGGTTGTAACGTAAATAAAACGAATTTTTTACAAATATTTAAATAGTAATATAAATAATAAATTAATAACAACATAATGAATTTAATACAAAAATTAGGCAATGCTTTTAGTTCAGGATTTGCATCATATACTGAGGTCACAAACTCTCAGGGTATAGAGCAAAACCCATTACTGAAAACATTAGAAAACATGAATACTAGACCACGTTATAAAACGGTAGACGGTCTTGAGTATCTTACTTTCGGAGCATCTGATGATGTAGACATTATGATTGATAAGTTGATGTATAAGTCGGCAACTCACTCAGGTATAGTAACGAAGAAAGCGAAAATGATAACAGGTTCAGGCTTATCTGTTAACTCTCAATTAATAGGCACTAAGGATGCAAAACTTAATACACTTATTAAACATGCAGGTGGGGCTAATGTAGGGTTATATAACTTGATAACTAAATCAGCATTCGAATATACTAAGAGTGGTGCTGTAGGTCTTATTGTAGAGTATGGTAAACCTAGAGATGGTAAAACTATTCCTGATGGTATAGTAAGAATCAAAGTTGTTCCTGCAAGAGCAATGAGATTTCAAAAACCTGCTAACATTGGAGACCCTTTTACGCACATAGTATATAAGCAATCGTTTAAGTCAGGAGCGCAAGTAGCTGAAGCCGAAGCGATTCCTTTATTTGACCCATTTGCTAAGAAAGTAGAAAAGCAAATTATTTACGTAAGAAACCCTTACTCTACTTTAGATAGTTATGGACTACCCAATTGGGTTGGTGCATTTTCTTTTATTGAAGCTGATTTTCAATTCGGTATTCAGATAGAGAATAGTGCTAAGAATGGTTTCACACCAAAGACTCATATTACCATGATTGGTAGAAACATGAGTAAAGAAGAAAGAAGATTAGCGGCAACTAATATCCAAGATAAAATGTCTGGTGCTAAAGCTGACCAAATCGCAGTATCTTTTGTATCAAGAGAAAGTGAAAAACCACAGATAGACACGATAGAATCTAGTCACTTAGACAAGACTATTGAAACTATGAGTAGATTGAATGATGCTAAGATTTTAACAGCACACAATATCACATCACCAACTTTATTCGGTGTTATGACTACAGGACAAACGATGGGTGGTACAGGTACAGAAATGATATCTGCATTTAACTTATTCAAGGCGACAGAAACTGTTCCCGATAGAAAGGTTTTATTAGATGCTTTTAGTTCTTTATTTGATGTTACAGAATTAATAAATGTTGAACTAGAAATAGTTGAAGAAGATATTAATGTTGATTTCAAAACCAAACCTGTAGAGGGTGGTAATGTTGAGAAGAATGAAAATGCTAACACTAAAGATAAAGCTAAGAAATAATGGAAGAAGTTTTATTTATAAATGAGGAATTCTACAAAAAGAATATATCTCACAGACAAGCACAAGATACATCACAAGTTGTATCTACGATAAGACTGGTTCAGAAGACGAATTTAAAGAGTATAGTCTCTGACCCTGTGTATGATTATTTTCAAACACAATTACTAGCTTCAGCCACATTGACTGAACCTGAATTAAAGTTGTTTCAATCTATACAGATGTTTTTAGCAGTTAAGGTTGCTGAGGAAATGGTATATGCTGCTCCTAGAGCGGAGGAAAATGAAAAAGGAGGCTCACACCTATCTTATAGGAGTAAAGCTTCTCTAATGGAGGCTAGGATAGTTAGAGACATCAATAGAGACTCTACACTATTAGCCTTAGCACAATCGGGTACTGAAGAATTCGATGATACTGAATTTGATAATCAGGGTGGCTTTTATTTCGGGTAATATATAAACAGTTAGCGTTCTGTTATAAAAAACGTAATGGCGGTAAGGTTTGTTGTTGTTCCTTACCGCCTTTTTTTACGTCTAATTTTAAAATAGTTGTCTGACTTCTTTATCACGAGATAAATTTGAAACTATCTCTGTATGTTTTTCGATGGTTAATTCTCCACCTATTAACATCTCAAATAATATACCTAGTCTAGTATTTAATTGTTCTCTTGTCTTGTTCATACATCTTTGTATTTACTTACTTCCATAAAAGTTGGTTCGTCACTACCTGTGTCAGCATAATATCCAACAACATTATTGACTACTTCAAGTTCACTAAACCCTACCGATGTAGGGTCTAGAAACTTAATTTTTTCTCCGTAAGTCATTAGTATTTCTCTCTGTAGTAGAACACTCCTTTTTCATCAAAATATTCTCTAGTTAAATCAAAGCCACATGGCACTAAAACATCTTCTGTTCTAGTAGGGTTACTTGTACTTAAACCTGTTCCTTCAACTATTAACTCACAACCTTCTTTAACTATTATTGTTGCATCATTAGATACATCTCCTTCAACTATCAACTTGGCATCATGACCATTAATAGTAAAAGTACCTGTACCTGTGATACTACCTGTAACAACTAAATTCACATTAATAGCACTATACTTAGTGTTATCTTCTAAATGTAAGTCTCCTTCGATTTTAGCCCAAAAACAAGTATATCTTTCATCTGCGGGATCTAGACAACCACTAGCGATAATATGCCTTTTGTTCTCTCCTAAGTAATCCCAAATGTAAGCAGTCTCTCTTGTGTAGTGGTCTCCATCCACTAAAGATGTTGAAGCGGCACTATATAAACTTGGGTCTTGAAAGTTATTAGATTTCTTATAAACCTTTGTAACTGCTTGTTCACATTTATCTTCACATGATGTTAATAAAAGCATACCAATTGTAACTATTGCTATTGATATTAAAACACTTTTAAATTTGAAATACTTAATTTCACTAAACTCTTTTCTTAATTCGTTTGTACTTTTCATAATTTATTTATTAGATTTGGTTAATATTCTCTCTTACTTCTACTTCTGCTTCTTGTCTACCTTTGTACGATTTACCTCTTAACTCAGGAAACTCAGCTTGAACTAATCTTCTTGCTCTTGATATACTACTATAGCTTGATAATGCACCATCAAATAAAGCAGGTAACGTATCTTGCTTAGAGTACTTGGTACTTACTCCTAATTCATAGCCCCAAATAAGTGATACTAATTTGGCATCAGAGTCTCTAGTTTCGTCAAGAGCCTCTAATAAACCTTTTACTATTCGTTGCAAACCTTTAATTTCTTTTGTTTTCATTTTTTGTTGTTTTTAAGTTCTTTTTTATAATCATATCTATGAACAAAGTCATATATCTCTTCGTCTGTTAAAACTTCAGCGTTAAGCCTATGTACAATATCCTTTACTATACCCATTTTACAGGCGTAATTTTCTTTATTTTTATCATGTTGTAATCTATCAGTATTAGCAGTAAGTCTTTCAGCAACTTTAATTGTATCAAACATAAGTATTCTATTGCTATTATATATTACTGTTAGTTTTTTACCATGCTTAAAATCTCCTTTAGACCATCTAAAGTGTTCGTCGTCGTAAGTGTTTTCCCTGACTTCGAAGTCTTCTCCCAAATCTTTATCATTGATTTGGAAGAATAACTTTAAAGCTTTGGTTGCTAAATCTCTAGTCATTACAGTTCAAAATGTAATACTTGTGGTTCGAAATCTTCAAACCTATCATAGTTATCTAGTGCATGGTTAATCTTATCTGCACCACGTTGCATAAACTCTTTAGAGCAAGTATATACACCAATATCATAAGGTGCTACAGTCTGCACTACAACGAATATAAATGGCTTACCATTGACAGCATTTGTTAGACTAGCTTGTATGTCATAACCTAAGTCATTTGCATCCCATTTAAACTTATGTAAAGGTTTACTAGTTGTCTTTAAGTCTACAGAATAATCAATCAAATCATAATCAACAATACATAGAGCATCGAATCTAGTATCGTACTTCTTAACGACACCTGTAATAGTTTCTTCAGCTTGACCATCAACAAACCATCTATCCATAACTCCTGATGCTTTTAGATTACCTACAATAGTATCTAATACTACTTTTTCATCTTGAGTAAGGAAGTCTTTGCCTTCGTTCTTTTTGGTATAGTCATCTAACCACTCTTTATAAGCTTTTGTAGAGGTAGGTCTTGCACCACCAATTTCTTCTCTGATAACTGCATCGTCAAATACAATATATCTTGAATCAAATAATTCAGGTTCTAATACCGCACAATGAATTGCACTACCTAGATTCATCTGTCTAGTTGTTGTGAATGTTCTACTTAGGTAGGCTTTAAATTGACCAACACTAATGTATAATTTCTTTAGTTGCGAGGGCGAAAAGTAATCTCGCCCATGTTCCATTTGTAACTTCATTATATCTTGTTATTAAGTTTATCTTCTAGGTACTTCATATAGCTATTATTAGCTATCTTATAGAGAGCTTTAGTCTCATTTGACTGCATTATATGCTGAATAGTTCCTGCGGTCGTATAAGTCGTCTTATAGAGCCTTACATCTGTACTACCTGTATCGGGGCAAGTGTATTTTTCACCACCATTAAATACTCCGAAGTGTATTTTATGACCCGCATACTTTTGAATTCTATAATAGATTTCTTCAGTAGTAACAATATCACCAACATTATACTCAATCATTTTAGCAAGGTACTCAGCTTTCTGTTCGTCTGTACCATCTTCAATCATATCCCACATCTTAATTCCTTCGTGAGATTGTTTTAATGTTAGTCCAAAGAACTTAGCAATAAAGTCCATAGAGTAAGACGGTATTCTAAACAGCCTTTTTGTTTGTTTCATTATATCAAAAGATTTAACGAAAGGGTTAAACTCTAGGTTATGTAAAGCGGCTCTACCTGCTATCCATCTGTTATCGAACTTATCATTGTTCTGACCGATAACCATATCACAATCATTATACTCAGGTAAAAACTGCTGTAGCATTTCTTTATCGTTCTGATATTCATCCCATGCTAAAGTATAAACAGTATCTTCTCCTAGATATTTCCATGCAATAGATATGATTCTAGGTAGCTTAGTAATTTGCTTATAATTAATATAAGTCTTACCTGTCCACCAGAATTTACCTTCTGCTCTACTCGTCTCAATATCGTAAACCATTATTCTTTGTTTGTTAAGTGGTTTAGCTGAACCTACGCCAATATTCTTAGCCCATGCTCTGATAGTTCTAGTAGACACATTAAAGAAGTTAGATAACTCTGTCTGAGTATAACTCTGACTAATGTTTTTATCTTCGTATAACTCTCGGATATACAATAAATCTTCTTGGTCTAATTCTTTGAATTTCTTTCCCATAATTAATTACTGTTTATTAGTGATTGCATTTCGCCCTCTGTTAATAAGGGTGCTGACAAGTTGTCTTTCAACCGCCATTTTCCTCTGTTTGTACGCTCATACTGTAAGAACCTACCTGAGTGACTTAAACGAATAATCTTCGCTCTACCTCTTCTTAATCTTCTTGCTAAACCCATTTTATCTTAGTTTTACGATTCCGTTATCTACATAAACACTTGTCTGAAATAAATAAGACGAGTCTTCTATGTTCAATATTTCTTTTTTCATATCCTCAATGTAAAATACATTGTTAGTATCACCTTTCTCGGCTCTCCTGATGTCTCTAATAGAGTCTAGTATTGCTGATGTAGTTACCATGCTAAAATATGTGTAAGCTGATGATTCGCTCTTTTTATAATTAAACACTTTTAGTAATAACATATCAACCATTCTAGGCTTTATGATGAAGTTTATTTCAAACTCATTGTATCTGTAAAACAAACCTCTTTTAAATACGGTTACATCTACAAACAGCAGTATAGCTTTCCCTAAACCTTCTGTGTACTTACCACTATCTATAGTAGCATCCACTTCTCTTTGAATAATATTCTTATCTAAAACCATTACTCTATAGATAAGGTGTCCATTATCTGACCTATCTCGTATAGGTTCTCATGAATATCCCTTAGAGGGTAATTACTGATTACAGCTAACGCTCTAGGCGTCACTTTAATCTTTAACGCAACACACTCTACCAATGCTGAAGTCATTGCCGCTATAAATCTATTGTTGTCATCGCTATCAAAACTCATCTTTTAAAATATTTTCTATTGTTAATACTTCTGTCTCTAGAACACATAGGGCAACCTTCTCTTTGAGTAATAAAAGCAGCTTTACGCTTTAGGAATATACCATGAGTAGGGCATTGTATGTGTAATTTATTTTTGAAAGTTATATCTCCTTCAGATATCAAGTCATAGTTGTATCTGTCAACTCCATGTACTAAATTCGCTTGATGTATTAGATATGTTTTTCTATTGACAACTTGAATTCCTTTAGGTCTACGCATAGCTACTACTTTATCAAAACGTATGCGATAAATAATATCGTTAACATCTGTTCCAACAACATAAAGCTTTCTAGTACCTTTGGTTCTGTTGATTTCAATCTCGTAATCTAATAATCCGAATCTCTTACAATACCTAGCAACGACTTTGCGCTCTTCCTTGTTCACTCCTATTCTTTTATGAGTTCCCATGCTTCAAAGTCTTTTGTATAGAACTTACCTGCAATATTGTCATTCAGGTAACTGTCATCTCTTAGTGCATCGCTAAGGAATAACTCTCGTTCTTCTAGGTAAGTTAACTCTTTTTTACATCTAGCAATACTTAGAACCTTTTTAGTCACAGGTAAATCACCTGCTTTAATTCTACTTAGTATTAATTTGTTAGAAGAGTTATAACCTTTCCAATCACTCTCTTTTGTAACTATTTCATATTTCTTTCGTCTTTTATCGGTTATTAATGCTAATTCCTTTTTACCAAAGTTACGCTTTCTTCTTGAATAAAAGTTCTTTTTTCCGATATATTTTGTATCGTCTTCAAACTCAATCTCATAGATGAAACCAAAAGCGTTTTTAGGTGCTTTCTTCAGCTCTCTGTTATTTAGTATCCACATTGTTTTTAAATTTTATTTGTTCTTGTTTAGGCTTTGGTCTTGTATGCTCAAGAATATCTCTAGAGAATAACTTATTACCTAATCCATCTTTCTCATAGAACCTAGAACTTATGTTGTCATAGAATAAACTTACTCGACCCGTCTCTCCCATTATCTTGGGTTTGACTTTTAGTATTTCGATTATCGTTTCATTCTTCTCATAAGGTTGTTCTGTATCAGGATTGATTAATTCTATAGGTGGTCTCCATAAACTCATTACCATATAGCCCTTTCTACTCCACATCATACCGCCCATAGTATCGAAGAAAGTTGGTTGAGGATAATACAACATTGTAGTACCATCATCTCTTTTCTTTGATAACATAGTCATAGCCTTTGTATGTATAGCTATAAATGTATGAATCATTTTCTCTGAACTGAATTTTCTAACCTTTGTCAAGAAAGAACCTAAAGCAAGGTCATCTCTATCATTCGTAGGATTGAAATTAAGCTCTACAATGGGGTCAATCACCATTCCGTTTATCTTTATATCATCTTCTTTTTCTATGTCCTCTATCGCTCTAAAAAAGCTTTCAGCAGTCAAGTCTTTAAGACCACTATCAATAATATAAAAGTGCTTGTCTAAAAAAGCCATAGCATCATTTACTTCTTTCTCTGTAGCATTAGGAATAGATTGAATCTCATGTTTAAGAAACGGTTTTCTAAGATATGCCCAAAGCATCTCAGCATATAAGTCAGTAGGACTACCACCTTCAGGTGAAAATATTGCAATCTTCCAATCACTAAACTGTGCTAGATTAATTAAAATCTCATACAGTATGGCTGTCTTTCCAACAGCGGGTGATGCAATTATAAATGTCATGCTACCTTCCTTAACTGAATACTTTTGATATAAATTTTGAAAGCCTGTGTGTTCTCCACGTTTTAGACCATTTGTTCTAAGATTATGCAAAGACGCTTTATGGTCTGATAATCTATGTATGAACTCGTTACTAGGTCTACTCTTTTCTAAATCTATTTTCATTGTATTAGTTTTTTATAAGTGCTTTAATCATTTTCCAACCTCTAATAAACCACATAGCGATTCTTACTAGTCTATAAAATATAGCTTTCTCTCTAGCAGTTAGGATTGTTTCGTTATCGATACCATCTAAATCTATAGCAGTCTTTAATACTAAATTTCTGAAGTCAATTAATGAACTCTTTTTGATATTCATCTTTGTAACATCATCACTTACATCTTTAACATCTACTATAGAATCCTTATCACTAAGAATATCTATGATATCATTGTACTCTGTAATATCGTTAGTTAATTCTTCAACTAACTTCTCTTCTAATACTTTGCTTTTTTCTTTCATTATAAATCATTAATTAATAAGTCAGCTAAATCATCACCAACAGGCATGTCGCTTTCTTCCATACAAGTGTTAACAGTTATACCTAATGGCTCTAATTTCTCTTTCCATAGTTTATAACCACCCTTGTCAGGAATAGCTTCTACTTGATAGTTATCTAGTACCGCAAGTTTCTTTCTAGATAGATTACTTAAACCGCCCGTAGCGATAAATAAATCTTCTTGATAGAATAGCGATGCAATAAGACAAGTCTTTTCACTCTCAACTAAATAAATATTTCCTTTAGTTTGGTCGAACTGTCCTAATAAATGCTCTCCAAATAAACATTGTTCTAGAACATAGTCATAACCTTTAAATTGATTATGTGACCAAAAGATATGGCTGTATGGGTCTTTAACTCTTTTACCGTATCTATCGTAAAGAATTATTTTACCCGTTCTATATCTCATCTCACTATCAATCTGATAGAAAACTGTGCTACCTTCCCATTTACTTCTATCTGTTCTAACATCATACATATTGTATAATTTATCTACATACTCTTTATGCGCTATAGTTATCAGATACTTATATAAGTTATCTTCATATCTACGTGTAGACAACTCTTCTTGATTAAGGTATGTTGTAACTTTAGGAACATACGTTACGTCATTATTGAAAACAACTTCATTACCTTTTGGTGGAAGATGGTAGCCACAACTCACTTCTGAATTGCACCTACCAACATTCGTACCAACATAATTTCCGTCAGAATCAATATATCTAGCTAAGTTCTTTTTCACACCACATCTAGGGCATGTAAATCTCGTATTCTGCCCTTTGTATGGCTCTAGTCTATATTTAAAATCTGTCATAGTCTTTCTATTAAATTTATATGGTCTTGCTTGCTCAAAACAAAACCGTCTTTACATCTATACATTAAAATAGATTCGTCATAATTGATAATGTTATGTAATTGAGTATGAACCCTTCTATCTAAAACAATTACGTCTTTATGGTCTACCGTATTATAACTCCAATGATGAGCCTCCATTCCTTTAGGAGCGATTCTCTGAGAAGCTATTCTTGCTTTCCTTTTTATTGGGTCTGTATTCGTTTTGTATTTGTATTTAGCATACTTTACACGATTCCTTAAACGTTCTTTATCCATGTACTCTTCTGTCGAACTAACTACCTTGTAGTTTTTCTTAACATCTTTCTTAGTGCAGGATTTACATTTGTTAAGATAGCCATCGGCTGTTCCTGAGTGCTTGTAAAACTCAGAAACAGATTTGGCTTGTTCACACTTAAAACATACTTTCATTTATATCAAAATGGCAGGTCATCATCTTCTACACTAACATCATTAGATGCTATTTGACTTCCACCATCGCTACCGAATACAAAAGCTTTACCACTTGATTTAAGGTAGTTTTTAGGTGCTTTAGCAGCACGTTCATCCTTAGACTGACCTTCTACTACATAATGTGTATTTCCGAACTTGTCAGGGTCTTTTCTTTCCATGACAGTAAAGTTAAAATAGTGTGACCCATTTGCATGGATTTTGATTTTGTCTTTGTCAATCATTTTTAAATCGATACTGCAATTGATAATTGTACTCATAATTTTACTTGTTTTTAATGTTAATAATTAATCGTTGTTTGTTTTGTGTAAGTATATCCATACTGCACACCAAAAGATAATGGTTAATAATACTAAAGGAATTGTTTGCATGATGCTTTTTCTAATTCTTTCTGAAGATTCGCTAAGGCTCTCCAAGCCACTTTAGTTGAATGACGAACACCATCTGTATCGATAGTACCTGCCTCCATTAGATGCCTCGTTAAAGCATCTAGTTCATCGCCACTTTTTTCTCTAGCCCAATGTAGTGGTTCTCCTGCATGATGTTGGTCGTTACCAATTTGACTGCATTTAGCAATCTCTCTAATTGCATCAGGGAAATACATTAACACTCCTGAGAAAACAGGTGTGGTCTTTCTTTCTTGAGCTACAGATTTATTATAACTGTAAAGACCTTCAGTCTCTTCTAATTCAGCCCATTTCTTTATTGAGTCGCTCATACTTTTGCATCTATTGCGGTTGCATCACACTCTAAGTCTGTAATACTATCAAAGTCAGCAAGTGCTTTAATTATTATAGTCTTATTAGCATTAGAACCATAGTTACTTAATTGTTTCTTAACAGTAGCCACATTACCATCTGCTATGTATGATAACATAACATCTTTAATAGGGTCTGTTAATGATTTAACGGTAGGTTGTTTAGGTGCATGACTACCCTTGTTACCATCGTCATCTTTATCAATAGATAAACCTAAATAAGCCCCTACTGCATATCTCATCATGTAAGTAATAACACTTCCTCTATCTTGAGGTGTATCTTTTACTGACTTCATGTAAAATAGACCTTGAAAGAATTGACCGCTACTATGCGATAATCTTGTTACTAATCTATTGTCTCCTACAGGAAAGTGGTTAATGGTTAAATTAGCCTTCTCCATGTGAGGTTTAATACCTATCATAATTGACGGTAAGTCTGCATAGTCACTTTTAAAGAATGGGTTCTTAGAACCTTTCTTAATGACTCCTGCACTTTTGTTAAACGCAAGTAGAGCAGTTGTAATCTTGTCTACTTCATCTGATGTTTTAAATACATCAGGATAAATCATTTCATCCATAATTTGTTGTTTTTAATAATTTTTTACAAAGATAGTTTATTTTTATCAAACTACCAAACTTCATCGTCATTATTAAATGACTGATAGATAGCAACACCTGCACCTATCAAAATGATATACACTATCATCATAAGCATAATTTTTAATTTTTAATTAATTCAACATTTGCGATATGACCTTTATTTATCAAAACATTAGTCTCAATACAATAATAATCATTATCAACTTTTTTACATAAAGGATAATTCCATAAGCCATCTTTACAGAAATGATGTACTCTAAATATTTTCATACTTTATATATTTATATATTATTCTAATAGTATATATATACTGTTATTTATAATGTT
>ERZ1046740.385-NODE-385-length-37779-cov-7.055880_pt1 | contig 37779 bp, 26 predicted proteins | sample MGYA00383093_ERZ1046740 | MGnify/ENA primary metagenome ERZ1046740 (study PRJEB29581, sample SAMEA5548363) | metagenome | biome: marine; feature: coastal; material: water | depth 25 m | study: Short-term variability in the microbial, nano- and picoplankton... | reverse complement strand
CTTCAATGTGTCCTTGCTCAATCGCTTTCTTTGCGTTATCCCAAGCACCACCAGCGTTAGCCATGAATAGTGCCATTAGAACACCGGTAACAAGAGAACCTGCAAGAAGTCCACCAAGTGCTTCTGCACCAAGGGCAAGTCCAACGATTACTGGAGCAACAACTGCTACAACACCAGGTCTAACCATTTCACGTAGAGCCGCCTTTGTAGAAATATCAACACACTTTTGTGAATCAGGCTTTACTCCTTCCTTGCCTTCTAGAAGTCCATCAATCTCACGGAATTGTCTACGGATTTCTTCAACCATTTCTCCAGCAGCCTTTCCGACTGAGGTCATGGTCATTGCAGCAACTACGAATGGTAGAGAACCACCGATTAGAATTCCGATTACAACCATTGGCTCGGTTAGTTCAAGAGCGAATTCAGAATCTTCCGCAAGAACCGCAGTGGTATATGCTGCGAATAGTGCAAGTGCAGTCAATGCTGCTGAACCGATTGCGAATCCCTTTCCGACTGCAGCAGTTGTGTTTCCGATTGAATCAAGTTCATCGGTAATAGCTCTGACATCATCACCAAGTGCACACATCTCTGCGATCCCACCTGCATTATCAGCAACTGGTCCGTATGCATCGACTGTCATTGTAACACCAACAGTTGCCAGCATTCCCATAGCAGCCATTGCGATAGAGTATAACCCTAAATCCATCTCTCCGAGATTTCCGAAATAATTTGCCCCATAGATACCTGCTGCGATTAATAGTACAGGAATGAATGTAGACTTCATTCCAACTGAAAGTCCTGCGATAGCATTTGTAGCTGGACCTGTTTGGGACATCTGGCCAATATGTGGAATAGCCTTTGTCTTAATTCCAAACACAGGTTCAATTCCAGTATAGTATTCTGTAACCAATCCGATTAGAATACCTACGACGCTTCCAAGTACAACGGAATGCATTACACCATATTCGACATCAATAATTCCTTCCTTAATAGATAAGTATCCACCAATAACGAATAATATCGCTGCAATAAATGTTGTATTGCGAAGTGCTGCTGCTGGGTCGCTTCCATTCTTTAGAATAGTCATCGAAAATACACCGATAATAGATGCAACATATCCAATTAGACCTAATAGAATCGGTAATAGAATGTAGTCTGCCTTTACTGCATCATCAAAAGTTGAAGCAATAATCATTGCTGCGATAATAGAACCAACGAATGATTCGAATATATCAGCACCCATTCCAGCGACGTCACCGACATTGTCTCCTACGTTATCTGCGATAACACCAGGATTACGAGGATCGTCTTCTGGAATACCGGCCTCAACCTTACCGACTAAGTCAGCACCGACGTCAGCAGCCTTTGTGTAAATTCCACCACCAACACGAGCGAATAGAGCGATGGATGAAGCACCCATACCGAATCCTGCAGCCGCTGAAAGGTCTGCATCCACACTACCGGCATCAAGCCAGTATGCGACTAAGGAAATACCTAGAAGTCCAAGACCTCCGACTGATAGACCCATTACAGCGCCACCATTGTATGAAACCTCTAATGCAGCAGATTGACCGCCATTCTTTGCAGCCATTGCAGTTCTTCCATTAGCGGAAGTTGCAGAGCGCATTCCTGAGAATCCTGCTAGAACTGAAGCGATGGCACCTGCAAAGAATGCAAGGGCTGTTTCAGTGTCATTAATTTGTGATAATAAAGCACCAACAACTACTACGAATATTGCTAAAACCTTGTACTCTGCGAAGAGGAAGGCCATTGCTCCGTTTTGTATTTCTTCTGTAATCTCAGCAACCTTAGGGTTGTCAATTTCAATGCTGTTTACTTTCTTGTATAGAACCATAGCAATAAGTAAGCCAAAAAGACCTGCTCCTGCCGCAATCAGTGGTATATTGTCCATCATAGGTAACACCTGTTAACCCGCCGACCTAAATCCCCCTCATAAGGGGTTCCCCCACCAATAACAAGCAATACTGCCATTTTAACTAAAAACAGATTTTCCAGTACCATTTCCTGTCAATATTGATTTCATTCGTTTAGCAACGGTTGAAAGGGATAAGCCACCGCCGCTGTGTTATGGCGATTAGTGCTGAAGAGGTTTTAGCCGAAATCGGCCCTGTTCAGGAAATTTTGGACGCACATGACGGCGTTGTTACCGTTCTTGATACCAGCGATGGCAATATTATGCTCTCACTTGATGGCGGTTGTACTGGATGTTCATCAACTCCAATGACTGCAATGCAAATTTATTATTCACTAAAGAAATTGGAAAATGTCTCTGATGTAATATTCGTAAATGGTGAACTTCCAGAGTATATGCGCACCTTTATTGACCAAAAAATGGCCAAGGAAGCTTCTGAAGGTGAGCAAGAACCTGGCGAAATAGTCTGAAAAGATTATTCTTCAGCATCAATTTGATCCGTTTTTCCAATTGTGTGAGGATTTGCGCCGAACGAAACATTTGTTCCTTTTATGTTCATTCTTGCTGAAAATGCCAGAATTAGACAAACCAAAGATAGTGGCTTTGGTAAGTAATTGGAACCCCATAATGTCCCACCTGATAATGAAAGCCACCAAAGTACAATCGCAGACGCAACTAATAATATTGCAATTGTGTTTTGTGCTATATTTTCCGCTCTTTGGGAGCGGCTAAAGGTTGCAATGAAGGCAAATAATATCGACGATGTAAAACATAGTGATTGGGCAAGTAGTTCGATACTCGCAACGGCCACCATATCCACTCCTACAACCACCTACTCTTCAATAGATTGCAAATTAGAAAAACTTGAGCGGAAAATAATATACTATTATTAGCAATCTTTGAGAAGGGTGGGCTTCATCACTGCTTATGGCCGGTGCATCCTTCATTCTTCCAAAGGCGCGCCCGAGTGGCCCGCCGTTTTTTTCTCGCAATCAAGTAGCCAATGTATTGCATCAAGTCGCAGTATTGCTTGAACTGCAAGGAGCCAATGTATTCCGAGTTCGTTCATATCAAAATGCTAGCAGGATTTTAGGTTCATTGACTGTTGATTTAGGCGAACTGGTCTCTTCAGGGGAAATCTTTGACATCAAAGGAATTGGCAAGGGGTTAGGCTCCGCGTTAACTCAATCTGTTGATGAAGGAAATTGGCCCTCCGATTGGATTGATTTGCACGAAAATACTCCACAGGGATTGATTGAAATGCTCGGCATTCCAGGATTAGGTCCGAAACGTATCAAAATAATGCATGATGAACTTGGAGTCGATTCTGTAGCGAGTTTGAAGGATGCTGCGGAAAATGGAAGGATTGCTCCGATGAAGGGATTTGGCGAAAAATCACAACAGAGAATGCTAGATGGTATTGAATTGTTGAGTCGCTTTAGAGCGAGAAGAAGATTGGATATTGGACTAAAGTATGGTGAAGCATTTACCAGTAAAATATCTGTTATTCCAGGAGTAATAGAAGCCACTTTGGCTGGAAGTACAAGAAGAAGAAAAGAAACGATAGGTGACCTAGATGTTGTAGTTTCAGTTAATGATGAAGATCATGAATCTGTTGCCAATGCGATTCTGAACTTGAATGGTATCGCTGATGTAAAGGGTGCTGGGGATTCTAAAATAAGCTTGATTTTGGATACCTCCATTTTCGAGGATGGTTTTACGGTTGGACATATTGATTCAAATGTTCTTGAAGCGATTGGAGGAGATGATTACGAACAATTAGAATCTGGTGGAACCATTGACGCTCAAGTTAGACTAGTTCCTCCACATGTTGCTGCATTTACATTGGCATACTTTACCGGAAGTAAAGAGCACAATATTGCAATGCGGCAAAGAGCGATTAGTAGAGGATTACGCCTCAATGAATTTGGCTTAATCCCTGAGAGTAAAGCCGGTGATTTGAAAGGAATGGCTGCTGCAAAATTTTCATTACCAGCAATTTCCGAAGAAGAGATTTATTCTCATTTGGAAATGCAATGGGTCACTCCTGAATTACGAGAAGACACTGGAGAAGTATCTGCTGCGGAAGCAAATAATCTTCCAACCCTAATTGAGATGAGTGATATTCGCGGAGCGCTACACAATCACACAACTCTTTCCGATGGAGATGCAAGTATGGAGCAAATGGCTGATACTGCTCAAAAAATGGGCTGGAGTTGGTTGGGATTGGCTGACCATTCTCCAACATTACAAATTGCTAATGGAGCCAGTGCTGAAGATTTACTTGAGCAAGGTGAAACAATCAAGAAATATAACCAACAATGGCAACAGCAAGGTAATGATTTCAGATTAATTCATGGCGTTGAGTCGGATATTTTACCCGGTGGAAAATTAGATCACCCCGATGATGTGTTATCTCAATTAGATTATACTGTTGCTAGTGTGCATGCATTAAGCAAATGGAAAGCAAGAGATGAGGTACAAAATACTGAAGAATTATTGCAGGTTATTGACCATCCAGCAACAACAATTCTTGGCCACCCAACCGGTAGAATTTTGCAAGGAAGAGATGGATACGAAGTGGATTTGCTTTCTGTGATAGAGCATATGGCCGACCATAATGATGCAGGACGCCTGAAGGCAATCGAATTGAATGCAAGTCCATACAGATTAGATTTGGATTGGCGTCTTTGTAAACATGCAAAGGGATTAGGTGTCCCTGTTGTTATTAATCCAGATGCTCATTCTATTCGCGGATTAGCGGATATTGCATATGGTGTAATGTGTGCAAGAAAGGGCTGGTTAGAAAGTGGAGATGTTCTAAATTCTCTCAGTGGTGAAGAATTGATGTCTCGCCTAAATTCGTGATGTATTAATTGCTGGCTGATTGTGCCACTGCCATGCGCAGGAGTGAGAAGGCGGAGATTATCACCTCCATGCTAGAAGAATTATATCCTGAAACTCCAATCCCACTAGACCATAATAATCCATTTGAATTGCTAGTTGCAGTATTGATGAGTGCTCAAACTACTGATTTGAAGGTAAATGAAGTGACTCCAGCATTATTTGCCAAAGCCAATAATGCAAGAGATATGGCCAAACTTGATGTTGAAGTAATCTTGCAAGATATCCGCCAAATTGGATTGGCGCCTACAAAATCTAGGAACATCTTGCGCTTATCACAACTTCTTGTCGAAAGACATGATGGTCAAGTTCCTTGTAGTTTTGAGGAACTTGAGGACTTGCCAGGCGTAGGTCATAAGACTGCAAGTGTTGTTATGGCACAGGCATTTTCTGTACCAGCATTCCCAGTTGACACCCATATCCATCGTCTTGCTGCAAGATGGGGCTTGTCAAACGATACTACAGTTGAGCGTACTGAAAAGGACCTAAAAGCAATATTCCCTAAAATTCTGTGGAATAAACTACACCTGCAAATAATTTTCTTTGGTAGAGAATATTGTCCGGCCAGATTTCATGACCTTAGCAAATGCCCTATCTGTTCATGGGCTGCTAGTAAGAAAAGAATCCAAATGGAAGCAAAAAGATGAGATTACTCAAGTTTCACTGAATACTCTTCTCCACTCTTCCAACCAAAGAATAATCCAAGGCCAATCGATAAGAGAGGGATTCCATTACAGATGAGGGTTTCCATCGGTTCGGTGTTAGGATTTCCTGCCAATATCCAAACCAAATAGCCCAAAAACATACCAGGTAGCACCATCATAGCGCCAATGATTAGGGTACGTAACATACGCATATACAGATGCTAAAGGACTATCGCAATTAACCCAACGCTTTGCAATTCAGTCAAAACCTTAGACGCCGAACATTGAAGTCGCTGCATCTAACATAATCGCCGTAATGAATGAAGTAATTCCTGCAACCCAAATCAACTTGATAATTTGGCCTAAGGCACTAACTTTGCCTCCACCTCTTAATCGAGTTGCAATAATTGATACAGCAGCAATTTGGCCCAATATCAAGATTGATACGATTATTTTGAACATCTTGATATTCCCTTCAACAGAACTTGCATCCTCCATTACGGGAAGTGCAACCCCCGCTCCGAAATCAGATAATGCACCTACATCTGTTTCGGTAAATCCAGTAGCAACTCCTGCTATTGCCTCACCTAATTTCAAAACGATGGCAATCGTTACATTGAGAGATGTTACGCTGGCGATTAGTAACCCTAGTGAAACACCTGCCATGGTGTCTGCGGATAGCGCACGACGATTGCGCAATGATAGCAGATTTCCGACTGAACGAGAAACTAAATCTGCGGTAGCAGCAGGCTTTCCAGAAGATTGTGAGCCTTCGATATAGATTCTTGTATATCGAGAGATAACTGCAGAATTAGTATCTGCATTGAAATAATCCCAAGCACGATCTGAGTCAATTCTAGTAGATAATCTCTTTTCCAAACGGTCGATTGATAAATCTAACACACCAAAATCAATTCCTCTAAGCGCCTTTATCGTTGCGCTTGGCTCTGCACTTCTCGCCTGTGCAGTTCCACCCAAAGCACGGATAAAATCAGGATATGTTTCATCTCTTCGCAAAATATGTGATTCTTCTCTACGAACTAAGAATGCCGGTATCAGCATTGGACTTAGTGGTAAAGCGATCAATAATAATCCATATTTATCCCACTCTTGTGAGACTCCATCCCATGCATAAATCACTGAAGCTGTTGTAATAAGTAGTAGTAATAGAGTGATAGACGCTGCCATCAATAGTGTCCTTGTGAAATTCAATCTAAACGGAGTTTCAAGTTCATCTCTTGCGAAGGTGTTGTCTTTTGGAATGGTCGCTCTAAAGGCAAATACTGCTCCGATTTGTACAAACATAAAGAGTAATGATGCAAGTAGTAAGAATCTAAGTCTTGATGCTACCTCAATAGGAGAGTCATTGGTACCTCCAACTTCAAACAATACTAAATGGATTCCAGCGATTACTAAGCCAAATAAACCAGCAGAAACTAGAGAAACATAAATTTCTTTCATGATGTCAACTGATTCTAATCTTGTATCATATAATGTGGAATACTGCTCGGATACTGTTTCTTGTTCAGAGCGCATAAATGCATCAATAGGCTGTCCTGCTTCAATTGAAAAGGCCATTCTGTCAAGGAAATCCGCCCATAGTGGTGAAGGTGATTGTTGAGCAACGATTCTAGAAGCCTCTGGTAATGATGTGTGCCATTTGTCAACCAGTGTCTCTATTCTTTGTACTTCACTAGCCAATTCACCATAATCGCTCATCTGCTTTAGGATATCAAATATTGATGATGCTCCAACTTCTCCAAGTGAAAGAATACCCATCCTGGTGATGAACATGTGCATTTCTCTTTCAATTAATGTAGCCGAACGTTGTACTTCCATTATTGGGAAGGCAATTGCCGCAATTGCTGCCATCAATGGCAATAAGAGCAACAAAAACACACCTGCAAAACCAGAGAATAATGCACCTTCTGAGAAACCTCCTGTTAAGAAAATAACCAAACCTGCAACTATCAGGCCAATGGTGAATGAACCTCCAACAAAGATGAACAAGTATCTTGGAATTGGCATGTCAATGCGACGTAACGCAATTTGCCATAGCGGCATACGCTCCATCTCATCACCACCTCACTTGTGGTTGACCCCAACCCACGTATCTACAGACCTGCTAAACATATCCCATCCAGAGTTGTAGTATATTCCAAGCAAGTCGAATACATCATCATAATGTGTTAAATCTCTCTCTACCATTCTATCAAGTAATGCTGCACGCTTTAGCATTTCATCGTAAATATCACGCTTATTCGAAAATCCGGCAATAGCCGCAATTTTGTTTTCAAGTAAATGCGATTGGAACATTCCACGGAAATAATGCTTATCTTTGACAGGATCCCATTCGAACATACCTCTAGTCAATACACCGTCACTGTGCTTATTGTAGCCTATTACTTCATCGATACCAGTTACGCGACGAGCGATTCCCCCGCCGTTTGGATCTTCTACAACTTCTTGGAAAATCGCAAAATTCAAATTGTCAAAGAATCTCATTGGAACATTGATTGGGTCACCTGTAAATCTTTGAATCATTTTTACAATACTCGATGCGTGGAAAGTTGCGATTACAGGGTGACCAGTTTGCATTGCTTGGAATGCTGTTGCACCTTCAACACCACGAATCTCACCAATAATGATGTATCGTGGACGGCTTCTTAGTGCAGCCTTTAGTAAGTCGAACATTTCAACTCTTGATTCCTCATTTTTGGAAGAACGAGTCACAAGACGTTGCCATAGTTTGTGTCTAACTTTGACTTCAGGTGTATCTTCTGCAGAATATATCTTGACATTGTGGTCAATGAATGGAAGAATCGCATTGAGTGTTGTTGTCTTTCCAGATGCTGTTTCACCAGACACTAGAACTGACATTCCATATTCTAAACAAATCCAAATATAGGCGGCAACTTGTGATGAAATTGTTTTCCATTGAATTAATTGAGTAATTGAAATTGTTTCTTCAGCGAATTTACGAATTGTGAACGATGGCCCCAGCATAGAGACATCGTCAGAGAATATGACATTGATACGAGAACCATCGAGAAGTGCTCCATCAATAATTGGTTTATTATCAGATACAGGGCGACCAATACGCTCTGACATTGCCCTCAAGAATCTGGACAACAAATCTCGGTCTCGGAATCTAATGTTAGAAGTAACCATTCCGAATACCTTGTGGTCCATGTGAATGTGCTTTAATCCAACAGAGTGGATATCTTCCAGCATCTCATCTGAAAGAAGGGGCTCGAGTGGCCCATTTCTAATTAAATCACGAATGACAACATAGTGCAATCTATCTCGTTGATTTTGTGTGACGGTTAAGCGGCGGTCTTCCATGCCAATTATTTGCCACAACTTTCCTTGTCGGCGTACTGTTCCACCAATGTCGGTATCAAGTACAGTATATCTCTCAATCATTTGTCCTAAAATATTTTCAAATTCATTATCAGTAGTAAATGATGGAGCTGTAGGCGCCTCTTGTAATAGAGTCTCAATTAATTCTCTCCTAATGTTTTCTTCCGAATCTGTTAATTGTGGTTCTAGACCAAACCACAATACTTGCCCACCACCTTCTTCATCTTCTGGTGGTTCATAAATGTGAACGAAAATTGGTTCTTTAGTAATGTAAATTAAATTGTAAGGGCGTTCTTTTTTTGCACCTCTGTCCAATTCGCCATAATAAATTGGACGTGACCCATATTGTGCTTCAAAATCGCGAACCCAATCTGCAACGTGAGAATGAGCAGCCATTACGCTAGCCAAATCCCCTTTAGCATATTTTTGTTCGTCGTCCATAATAATCCCTCATCAGCTTACCGCTGTAATATCTACGATGAATCCCATCGATGGCTCAACTCTCCAACCGATTGAAGTTTGTACTGGACCTGCTGCACGAAGGTATCTCGTGACAACAATATTGCGCTTTATGTCCCCGCCGATCATAGCGGTCTTCATATCTAATACAACTTCAGCTGAAGTTCTAAGCGAATGTAATAATTTGGAATCCATCTCATGCTCATCTACACAGAGCATAATAGAACGTCCTTCGCTTACTATTCTGCGAAGATTTTGCATCATTTTAAATCGGCCATTATCATCTAAATCATCAGGCATTAGGGAACTGGCTGAATCAATAATAACTAGGTCTGCCTTTTCAACTGCTTCACTATTAAGAATATGTTCAATGCCAACATTTGGAAGTGATTCTGCGATTGTTCCAAAGCGACTGAAAACCATTAGTTGCCCTGTACGGATAAATTTAGTAACACCATATCCAATAGATTCCATCTGTTCTATCCACCCACGCGTAGTGAGTTCTGTTGTGATAACTAATACTTTGACATCATTTTCTGCAAGTCCAAAGGATAATCTTTGGCCTATCAATGATTTTCCTGAACCAACATCGCCTTGAACGACATATATGGACCGATTAGGTAATCTTAGACCCATTGAGTTGGCAAGTGAATCTGTTTCTAATTCAAATGGGAAACCATCTTCAACAGGCTTGTGTACTGCAAATAATGGATCTTCTTTTTCAATATCTTCAGACATCTAATCTCACCTCAATATTCATTGTATCAGTTCCACGGTATCCTGATGTAATCTCTGAGGAAACTACAGCCGAAACACTCAATGTATCATCATTTTGATAGGACCATGAGGATGAGGAAACAACCACTTCCAATAATCTAGTATCAGTCCACTCGGCACCACCTGGCAGAATTGTTGCAGAAATACTTGAAGTTACTGAAACACCATCAACCATTACTACAAGCGTATCTTCATCAAGAACATATTGCCCAGAGTTTTGCAAATAAAAGGTCATTTCATTTGGGTTAACAGAATCATCATAATCAACTTCCATCGCATCACCTGCAAAGGACAATGATGTTTTCGCATCAGCCTCTTTCCCCTTGCGGTTTTCTTCAAGCGCGCTAGACATATCTCCCCATTGATCAATTAGAACAGCCGAAACCGAACCAGACACTAACAATGCTGTAATCAGCAAAATAAATGTTGATGCTCCTCCGTCTGCCATATCTTCACCTCATGCAAGGCTTGATGCCATATTGACGCCCTTAACTGATAACGCAAATCGTGAGACAGGTAAAGTTCCACTTTCGCTCCATTGGATGTGAAGTGTTTCGCCTGAATACCAATGCGGGTCATTAATCCCCGATGAGTATATACTTCCAAGATTTGTCGGATTCGCACCATCTGAAAAGACCCATATCTCCCTTAAGGGAGTAATATAAGAACCAGTATTGGTGATATTAGAATGTATGAAATTTCCAATCGATACTACGAAAGATGCGGATGACGTAGGAGTCTGTCCTTGAACAACGATAGTTGGTGCGGACGAGTAATTGCCGTGGCTGGTGATTGCCACTGCCGTTATTGCACCAGCTCCGTTAACAGTAAAGGTGCCTGAAAAGCCACCATTACCTGTTGAAGAGACTAGAGTTCCATTTGTATATCCACTTCCACCGGCACCGATTTGAACATCGACGACTGCGCCTTCCCAAAGGGTGGCATCGTCAATGGTGAAAACGGGTAATGCTTCATTGGCCGACTCGATAGTTTGTAGTGAGGAATCAACTTTTGCGTCAATTGATGCCACCACCATAGAGAACACGACCAGCATGGTCGTGCCAATAATCAAACCTCCGATACCGACCGAAGCACCCATTTCACAATTCACCTCGTAATCCCTCTGAACTGCGCCAAGATTTGACGAGTGCAGATAGTGTTAGTAGTTCTTTGTTAGAAAGGTGGTCTTCGAGTGCTGCTTCAGACTCTCCAGGTGCTGCCAATTGTACAATTGCCAGTACACTTTCGCCTTCATCCACAGATAACATTCCTGAATCAATTGCCTTCTGAGTAAAACTGACTGCTGCCATTCCAGACATATTGTCTAGGAGCAGAGCAGATACTGTTGGGGCACCGATTTGGTTTGTACTCCCGCCGAGACCATCAGATGGTGCGACGAGGAATGGATTTGCTGCGAGAGCCTGCGCTTCATATAACTCAACAAGTGGAGCTTCATCATCACCCATCATTCGGTCAACACCTGTTGCGGTGATGACTTCTCCTGATGAGGTAACGATTACATCTCCCGACAACGTTTCCGCACTTCCCTCAGAGTCATCTGATGATATTTCATCAGATTGTGATCCTTCTGGAGTTACTGCTACATCATCCAATTTGTGTTCAACTAATCGTAGCACATCTTCGACCATGTCGAGACGTGAACTAATCAGACGTTCCAAACCAGAGGTGTCAACTTGTGCGTTCATGTTAACGGGTTGAGGTGGAGCGAGGCTTGCTGCCACACTCGGTACGCTTCCGATACTGTTTAGGCGGGCTTTGGTTGGTCCAGGGGATATTGTCCAAGCGTCTTCTGCACTGAGTTCACCCTCTTCGGGGAGAGGGACTTGTTCGATAACGACATTCGCCATCATCTTCAAGCGTTCTTCACTCAATACGGCATCTGCATCCTGAGATTCTCCAGCACCGCCACTAAATGGCCATGCCATGTGTAATTCCTCCCTGAGTCCTTAGTGCCGAAGCACTAGTGTTCGGACTCAGATAAAATCAGACTACCACGGCGCCAACAGAGTCATCGCTAACCTTGAGGATATCGTAGGTTGTTCCTCCACCTACAACGTGTATGTACAAGGTTGCTTTTACATTGTTAGTAAACAGGGCATCAGGGCCACAGTCATCAGTTGCTGCAACTGTTGCATCCAAAGTTGTTCGGTATGCAACACCTGCGTCAGCGGTTGTTACTGCTGCGTTTCCATCAAGTGGGTCAATTGCAGATCCACTGAAATCGCCAGCGATATAATCCATACCACCTGCACCATCATCACAAGTAATTTGCCATAGCATATCAACATCTGCTGTATCGTCAGAACCTGCTGCTAAGCGGAAATATATTTCAAAATTATCCGCGTCTGCAACAAACACATTGAGGATATTGACTTTACCAGACATTTCGTCTGTTGTGTCATCACCAGTGGATTGTGCGTTTTGCTGAAGCTTTTCAGCGGTTTGGATAATCACAGCTGCAGCGACTGCTGCAACTAGAATAAGTGCGATAAAGACGATCATTGCGCCGATACCGATTGCTGCTAAGTTGTCTTTGTTTTCATTATTGTTCTTCATGATAATCACCTCAAACTACAACGTCTCCTACATCTGGAGAACTACCGTATTGTAATTCTTCGTATGTGTTTCCTCCACCATCAACTGATATTATCATGATGTGGTCTTGGTTTGCTGATGGCGCACAACCTGTTATGTCCAAGTCAACAACATATGTTGTTCCTGGATTTAGGGTTATGACTGGAGCCACTATTGTTGCACCATCTCCTGTGTGGAGAGTTGCACCATTAAATTCGCCATCAGCGAAAGTTGCTGCTCCAGCATTGTCACAAATTACAGTATATGCAATATCATCACCTTGGATAGGTTCTGAACCTGGCGCTAACTCGAAGGTTGAGAATAAATTCTCAGAACCACCGGTCATGTCAGAGATAACTGTTGAGAGAAGAACCACTTTCGTGGACATCTGCTCTTGTGTGTCATCGCCTGTTGCCTGGGCATTTTGTTGTAACTTTTCAGCAGTCTGTATAATTACAGCCGCTGCCACCGCAGCCACCAAAATCAATGCAATGAACACAATCATTGCACCAATACCGATAGCAGCGAGGTTGTCGCTTTTTTCGTTCATTTCGTTTTTCATTTTTTTCACCTTTTTGTTTTTTATTTTTGTTTTTTACTCGTCCTACCCTTTTGGGCTGGAATATGATACATGGTCAGAGGTTACCTCCGTTTCCCATGTTTATGCGAAGTGGCATTCTAATGACTGCAACTTCGTCAGGGGTAATGCGGGCCAAGAATGGCACCTTATCTGTAGTATATCCAGGCGGAAGCCATGGAGAGAGTACGACATCGGATAATGATTCCATAGAGCGGTTTTGGGCTCTAATTGTAACAATTATTTCTCCAGAGCGCATCTCGTATGATGTTGAGATTGCTAATTTGCGAGAAAGAGGTATTTCATCTGCTCCATATCTTCTTGCAGCTGATATCTCAAATCTTAGAGGCACATTTCCACCTGGGGAAATGATAGGTAAGTCCACAGTACTAGGGTTTGCAGACCAGCCATCTGGTACTGGAGGAGAAATACGCATTACCGGCATTGGAATCGGTCCATCGTTGATTATTTTTACCAACAATACACCTGTGTCTCCACCTGCAGGCCAACGTGTATCTACGCCTAGCCAGAAATGGCGGAACAAAAATGGATTGAGTGTGGAAGTGTTTCCGCCAATCAAATCGTCGACTAAAAATTCAACTTCGCTTGCTGCAGTTCCTACTTCGCCTATCTCTGCTGCACCTGTTGCGTTGCTTAAGCGAAGAAGAATGTTTTCAACTTCGAGTTCAGTCACCTGTTTCTCAATTAGAAGGCGATGAAGCATAGCGATGCTTCGACGAAGATAAAGAACGTCTTCTTCTAATTCGCCAAGTGCTTTTTCTGCTCGGCGAACGCTTCTTCTCGCTTTGTATAATTTATGAACGGCAAGGAAACTCTTTGCCTCCAAAATATCTAACTCTGTTCCCGCTAATGAATTGGTTTCATCTTGTACAACACCGTAAACAATGGATTCCAATTCTCTTGAAGCGGCCATTAAGCGATCGGCTGAATCTTTACCTGCAGCGATAGCGCTACGTGCTTCTTCAACCTCGCCATCGCTAAGTTCTGAATCTTGAACATCAAAATCACTCTCTAGTTCATCTAGTTCGCCATCAGACATCGTCATTCACCCCCTCATCAGTATTACTTTCTGAAACTAAATCAGAAACAGTTGATGTATTTGAGACTCCCTCAAATATCGTGGTCAAGTCTAATCCATCCGCTGCTAATTCATTGAATAGGCGAGCAGGGTCTCCTAAATCTCTTTCAATACGAGTTGCCTTTACCTCTACATCTGTTAGACGTCCGAATAAGTTACCATACATCTTGTCCGACTTTGCTAATATATACCAAACACCAAGCATTACCACTGCCATATAGACTACCAATGAAATCAGGTTATTTCTATCTGAAGCCATTTGAGGAGGTATTCCCAAAACGATTGCCATCATGCCAAAGATTGGAAGTGCTAAAATCAATGATAATTGCCTGCGACTATCTCCTAGAGCCTCGAAGTGGTCGGCATACATTGTGGAAACTCCTCTTCTTGCGCGCTGATAATCCTCGTGAATAAGACGGAACTCTTCACTGCTGGACCAAGTCATTCTCCAAACCCATAATGCCGTAAGAATGAGTATTGCTGGACCCCACCACGTAAGTGAGAATACTTGTCCAAGATGGAATGCAAATCCTAATGCGGCTACACCTGAGTAAACTGCAACCAAACGCATCTTTTCATTCTTTGATGAAAGGTTGATTAAGAAAAAGGAGATGATGATGAGAACTACTGTTGCTATGAAACTGACCGAAAGACCCCAACTGAATGATTCAACTGTTCCTTCGTAAACTTTGACATCATTTGCTTCGACATTCTTGTGCATTAGAGTACCATTCAGTGTAGCAGTACATTCTACTGGTACTGATTGGGCCCACCAATCTAAATTGTTCGATTTTACTCTAAAGGTTAGAGTTTCTCCGTTATTAGGACCTAACATGAAAATTTCTGCTGGGTATTCTTTGATGAATAGATTATCACATTCTAAATTGACTGTTATGCCAAGAGCAAGTGCTGTTCCGCCATTGTGTACAGTAACTGTCATTAGCGCTTCAGTTCCTTCGATAAGGTCTCCCTCTGTGATTGTAATATCCGTTATTTCTGGGTCTGAAAATACATCCAGCGCAAATGTAAATGTTTCTTCTGTAAAGATTGAATATCCTGTATGTTCGTCTGGATGATAGAGTCTAAATGTTAGATCATATCCATCACCTGGCAAAATATTTGGACGGTTTGGTGCGTTGATAATTACCTTGATTGGATTGGTTGTATCCCATGCAACACGAGGCGGGAGGGAAATTCTTGAAGTATTTCCTTGAGTTCCTGAAGCACAACTTGCATTGAGTGGGATTTCATAAACTGTTGAGTCAACTGAGACTGAAAAATTCCAAATATAGTCTTCTGGATTCAAGTTTGATTCATCCATGTTGAATAATCTGTCTGCAGAACAAACTTCTAATTCATATGCTACATTTGTTGAAGCACCATCTGGGATGTGCGAATATACTAATGCAACTTCCATTGGTCCATCATTTGCATCAGGGCGAAGTTCAATAGTTGATGTTTCAAAGAATCGTGACATCTTCAAAGTAGTCGTCAAAACAGCAGTACCTTCAATTGAAGAGTCTAGTGGAGTAAGAGTCACTATCAAATCTGCTGCCAGAGTTAAATCGGGTTCATATTCCTCGCCAACCACACTAAATGTGAATGGGATTGCAGATTGTCTCGGCAATGTAATTGATTCTGGAGCGTCTGAACCCATCTTCCATGCATTACTATCAATAGTCAATCCTGGCTGGAAAATATCATAATTAATTGCAACAGTCACATCCTCATTACCTGTATTTGTTAAAATCGCATTCCAAGTCCTTTGCCATTGGCGGTGGAATTTCATTTCATCTGGCCAATTATCTGCCTCTACCAGGAATAATGCACCAACCACTAATTCGACAGAACGGACGCCTAAAATCGCTCCTGTAGCTGAGTCGGAAACAGTGATTGTCATATTGTGTATTGCACCATTTAGCAATTCGTCAGAACCACCAAGAGATGGAACCTCAACATTGACTGTTCCATTGATTGCCGCGTCAATAGGCAACACTAATTCTTGGTTATACGGTGTTACTGTCCAGTTTCCTTCAACACTAACATCTACATCGACAGTTTCTGCCAAGTTTCCTAGATTGGTAATATTGAATGTGACATCTTGATCCGTACCTGGTACGACACCCATTTGAGCAGGTGCATTTATTTGAACAACGTGCTCTTCACTAATATTTGCAACAATATTGGCTGATAAATTCAAACCACTATCTGTTGATACCCAAAGTGTTGCCATATAGAAGTCATCGGAACTAGCATCTTCACTCGGATTAATTCTAATCTTCACTGAACTCTCATAGCCAGCTGCAATTAGCATCTGTGTTGGACTTTCAAGTGTGAAATCTACTTCACTGGAGGAAGATGAATCTAGCCAAATGTTGAAATTTGTTGGTGCGTTTCCAGTATTACTAATCTTCACTCTTGTCAAAGGATTATCATAAGCACTCATATCTACTGATTGATTTGTTGGAGAAAGTGATGCGTTGATAACTTCGCCAACCCGTATATTGATTGTATGTGTGCCAATGTGTAGTCCGCTATCTCTTTCCTCAATTCTGATTGATAGCGGTTGTAATGTTTCAGCCGGAGTTTGTGGATCTGTGGTCACCGAGAGTGTGAATCCAGCAATATGTTCTGTTCCAAAAATTGGATGATCTGCTACATCTGCTGACAAATTGTCAATAATGTTAGAGGTAGAAGTTGTTGTATTGAGTGTGGCCGTCCAATTATCAGGCAAGTTGTCAACAATACTCAAACGATATGATGTCAAATCATTTCCAGTATTTGCAAGGCTGAGATAAAAGTCTGTTAGAATACCTACTTCGGCATCTAGGGGACCTTGTTCGAGTATTTCAGCATCTAAAATCTGCGGGATTGTGATTGTTAAATTTCTTGTTACTTCTGTAGCAATTACTCCAGAGCCAGCGTGTACACCTCCAAGTGTAGGAGTCGCAGTAATTGGAATTGCTATGGTTCCTGCTAAGGGATAATCATCAGCTGGGCCTTGTATACCAAATGATGCAGACTGTATTTCTCCAAGAGCAAGCCCGGTGATTAGTGAAGGTGAAACATTGGCAGTCCATCTTGGTGCTTCACTGAATCCTCCAGTATTATCGGCTGTGAATGAAATAGCCCCCACTGTAATAGTTGCATCAACTGTCTCGGCTAGGTCGGTAACTAAGTTGTGACGAACTTCAATGCTTAAGCCCAGTATTTCATCAAGCCCCATTCCATTCTTTGCTGCGATTACATCTTGAACGCTCAAGTCTATGTGGTCTGTAGGGAGGCCTGGGTCTACGACAATCACTGGCCTTACTTCTACTGCTGAAGAGTTAGTGGCAGGCATTCCTTCACCCACTGCTTGGGCCTGTACCCAAACGCTAAGAGAGTCACCAGCTCTATTGTACTCACTCAAATCAAGAGGGAGTTGAATTGGTGGCACTACCACTGTTAACACTACTGTGACGGTTGAACCACTGTCGATCAATGCTGTTGTTGGAGATGACAAGGTAACGGTCCAATTATTTGCTGCTACGCCCAATCCTGCTACTAAATTGAATGAAGATGGGACATTGCCATCATTTTCTATTTGTACAGATAGTTCTACTTCTTGACCTGGAGTGACCATAGTAACTCCAACTGGCATCGTTATTGATGCAGAATAGAATTCTCCAGACATTACCCGAGTAAATCCTGTAAGAGAATAACTCGCAGAAATTGAAGTTAGTGTCAGTGTAATACTTTCCACTTGTGACCTTGAAGCCCCGATAGGTACTGAGACTACAATTTGTACAGTAGTTGTCGCATCTGGCGAAATGACTGCGGTTGATGAACCGTCAAGTGACGTATCTGCCCAACCGCGTACATCGTTAATACCAATAGTAAAGGAATCGGAAGAACTTCCTGTATTCTTTAGAATGAATGTTAATGTCGTTTGCATTCCTGGCTCGGTAGTTCTATCAGCAGGTGATGCCAGTTCTGCAACAAAGTTTGAGAACTCTACATCGACCTCACTTACAATTTGTGGGTCCGTATAGGTTGTTCCATTGAAATGGACTGTTGCTGTCAAATTCCAAATTCCTGTAATTGAAGTTGCATCAAGGTTTACTGTAAGAACGCCGGCAGTTGCTGGATTAAATAGAGACCCTGGTTCCAATGTCAATGTATTAGACCAAACTGTGAAAGTATTAGTTGGATTGAGAATCTCATAGAATGAAAGTTCCATAGCAGCCGACATTGCCATTACCCCTTGGTTGAGGACTGTTGCATTGACTGGGTGTATTGCATTTGTTAATCTCGCCGTACTTTGACCACCGAGAGGTGCTGGAATAGTATCTCCTGTTACCGCACCAGAATGATATACGCTGACATTGAAATCTAATCTCTGCTCATTATTTGCGCTATTGCTATCAGTTGAAGATGCGACTCTCGCGAATAGTGACTGGCCGTCACCTGTAGTAGCATCCCATGAAATTAGAATTGGATTGCTAGTAGATGATGCCGCCATACTTCCTAGGTCAATACTAGTAACTATTGTTGAATTAGAAATTAGTGAACCTCGGTGTACAATATTTAGCGTAACCTGTCCTGCGGCTGAACCAGTATTCGCAACAACTACTCTGATGATATGCTGGTCAGGTTCAAGAATTAAGTCAACTCCATCGTAAATTGAACCTGCTCCATCGAGTGTAACCGATTGTACAGAGAAATCAGGATTAGTTCTTGCACCATCTGTTGCACTTGTCAAAGGTGCAAGACTTGGCATCAATAGAACTAGCAGCATCAGCCCTGTTAAAAGCGTACCAATATTATTTCTTGATTCACGCAATAGGCTCACCTCTTGGTTTCCTAAATGTGTCAATTGTGACCTTCTTTCCTTGACGTCTCCATTGAGCAACTAACTGCTCTAATAATCGCTCATGTTCTTCGTCGGTAATTCCTAATCTCCGCCTCTCTTCCCAAAGCAATAATTGTTCGGTTTTTGTCAGTAAAGAATCCCGAAGATATAATTCCAAAGTTCTGCGGTAAGCATCCCTATCTGAGATGGAATAAACGATGGTGTCTCCTGGCAATTGATCTGCCCTACTTTGGATGATATTTCCTAAGTTAAGAGCCTCATCATAAGAAAGGTTCCTTTTATCCAAATCTGCTTGGATTGCGCTGGATAATTCTTGCAGCTCATAACGAGCATTTGAGCGCTGAATTTTTTTGAAGTAACGACGGCTTCTGCCAGACATGCGTGTCGTCACCATACATACTCCTTGCACCCGCCAGTTATTGAAAGAATCGCTTGACCCCACCTAACTCATGCAATACGGCGCAATAGTTATGTAGTATGCATAAAAGACTTACTGGGAAGATAAACAGGGAATAATTAGTAAGAAATTATTGCCAAAATGGCCAAAGCAACCATTGATGTGCTAGTTTCACCGCCTTGACTCTCATGAGCGAAGTTGTGACCCTCGAAAACGGCCAAAAAGCGCCAAACTTTTGTATTGATGATAGTGATGGAAATACGCATGATTTAGCAGCGTTAAATGCATCTGGAAAAACTGTAATTTTGTACTTTTATCCTCGTGATTCCACCCCTGGTTGTACAGTTCAAGCTTGTGACTTTAGAGACCAAATGTCAAGACTAAATAACAATCAATTCATAGTACTTGGTGTCAGTAAAGATTCTGCAAAATCACATGCCAATTTTATAGAAAAACAGCAACTAAATTTCCCTCTCTTATTGGACGAAGATTTAACCCTGCACAATGCATATGGAACTTGGAGAATGAAGATGAATTATGGCAAGGAATACATGGGGTGTTCTCGCTCAACTTTTGTCATTAATCCACAAGGAGAATTGATTTTTGCAAGGTATAATGTCAAAGCAAAAAACCATGTTGATATGCTCATTCGGGAACTAAACATTACGGAGTGAAATCCGTGACCAATAGTGACGAAGGTACTCCTATTGGAATTAATGAACTTGATAATGAAAAAATAATTCTTGATGGCGGCAGTATTGCCTGGATGCCGTGCTTCATCGGGAAAAATTGCGCTATTGGCAATTCAGTAAATATCGGGTCCCTTGCACATATTGGGGCTGAAGTGATTATTGGAGATAATTGCAAAATACAAGGTGGTGCATATATTGCCAATAAAACTCAGATTGGAAATAATGTGTTCATTGGGCCGAATGCTACGATCATGAATGACAAATATCCTCCATCTGGAGATTCCAATTTATGGCAAATTGTAGTTGTGGGTGACCGTGCTGTGATAGGCGGAGGGGCAAATCTCGTTGCTGGCGTATCCATGGGTGATGATTCGGTCCTAGCAGCAGGAGCAACATTGACACATGACCTACCCGTAGGAGAAGTATGGGCAGGTAATCCTGCAAGATTCCTAATGACTCGTAAACAATATGATGCAAAGAGGTGAGTACTGTGAACAAAAAAGCAATCGTTTCGGATTTCCTTAGCCGTTGTATCGCATATTCTGATGAATCAATAGCAAGAAAAAAGGCACGGGGAGATGTTGAAGAAATTGCTGCGTGGCAATCATACCGAGATTTCACAGCATATTCACTCGAAGAAGTTAACTCAGGAAAATTAGATGACTGGTTTGAATCAAAAAAATCCACTAATTTACTTGAAAATTGTCACGAAATAGGAATTGACGAATTGGAGCATTCGCAAAGAGCGACATGGCTGAGCGGGTTATTGTCGCCAAGACCACTAATTGTTGCTGCAAGTGAAAATTCACAAGGAATGGGCAACCTCGCACCGCTTTCTTCAGTTATGGTCGTATCTAATACGCCACCATTACTTGTGGCATCGTTATCACAATCAAGAGATGGTAGGCCAAGAGATACCTTGGTCAATCTGAGAGATAACGGAAGGGCAATTCTCCATATTCTTCCTGCAACTCAAGATTCGGCTGAAAATGTTGATCTCACTGGCACTCCATTATCGGCTGATGAGAGCGAATGGGATATCTGTGAATTCACTAGTGTTGAAGACAATAAGATGCTAATCGGTCAAGCAGTTGCTGCAATGCAAGTCTCATTAGTTGAAGAAAGAAATTTACCTCAAGCAGTTGCCAAATTGGTTATTCTAAAAGTTGAGAAATTATTTGTCAGCGATGAAGAGTTACCAATAAATGGTCTGAAGGTGCTATGCCAGCATGGCATTGATAGGTTGACTGAAGCACCAGATAGTTGGTCAATGCATGTCAACAAGCATCACAATTGAATATCAATCAACGCAAAAGGACCCACATTCTCTCTAATCCTTGCCTAAGTGAAACCTTTGCCTGCCACATAATTTTCTTATTGTTGGTCACATCTGGAAGACGTCTGACACTATCTCCGTGATACCCTTGACCTTTGGTTATTGAAGGAAGACCACCAAACCAAGTTTCATCTTCTGAAACTATTGCAAAAACCATTTCTTGTAAAGTGCAAATACTAACTTCCTCCTCACTTCCAATGTTGAACACATCTCCGCTTTCTGCTTCATCACTTGCTGCTTTGATGAAACCTTCTGTTACATCATCAATCCAGGTAAATGAGCGTGTTTGGCTACCATCTCCATGTATCATTATTGGTTCATTCTCTAGAACTGATTGGAAGAACATTGCAACAACTTGACCGTATTCATCACCCAATAATTTTGGACCATATGCATTGAATGGCCTGACAATCCTTGCATCTAATCCTTGTCTAATCGCATGTTGAGTTGCCACTTCATCAAGATATTTGCTCGCGCCATATGAATGGCGTTGGTGTTCTGCTGGGTTTGAAAACACCATCGGATTTCCATCCTTCAGCGGTTGCTGCTTAGAATCTCCGAAAGCTTCGGGCGAACTTGCTAACACATATCTTGCATTGCACCTCTGGGCTGATTCCAAAGTTCGCAAAGTTCCAACAATATTATTTTCGATCACATCTCTTGCTTCTTCATGAAACCATTTGGTTCCATTAACCGCTGCAAGGTGATAGATTACATCAAAGCCTGAATGGATTGATTCGCACTTGAGCAAGTCAGATTCAAGACATACATCGCCTTCAATAAATGTGAAATCGTCATTCGCAACAAATGTTTGAAGATTTGACAATTTTCCTCTAAACAAATTATCTATTGCAACGACTAAGGCTCCTTTTGCAAGCAATTTTTCTACAAGATCTGAACCAAGAAATCCTGCCCCACCGGTGACGAGAACTTTCTTTCCGTCAAACATGAAGATTCCTCATACTCGTTGTATTATGGTAAGAGTTACCACTCCATCTACTCGCTTCATTTCGATTTGGTCGCCATTGTTTATCTCTGCACAAGGGTCAGATTCAAAACCATGACCATAGGGTAAATCCAATAGAGAACAGGCTGGGAGCGTTAGTGGACAAACATCGCTGTTAACAATTGCCTTTGGACCCATCCCAGTGTAGATTAAACCCATCAAAACATAAGGTGCAACAGTTGAGCCAGACCCCTTTGGATAAATCAAGATTGTATCTTTTATCGCCTTACCATCCAATGGATGTCCTGTTTCTTCAATCACTCCTGTATCAGCATTGACATAGCCCAAATAAGTAATTGGTACATCGGTTACCAAGGCAGTTCCTATGACAGAAAAATCCTCTTGCGATAATAAACCATTACCAGAAATCTTCAATTCTCCTTGCTGCGGTTTCTTTGCAGTTTGATGTTGTGGTTGTGCCTTCGCTTGAAGAGTTGGACGAGGCCCTGCACTCAATTTGGGATCTATTGCATGCGCAACACATTGTTCAATCGGCATTACACTAGTTGGTAATTTGTTCAATCCACTGGTCAAATAATGTTCAGCCTTCAATGAATTTGTCAACAAATGATTGTAATGTTGACGATTATATGGAGTGACTTCTGGACAAGTATCCTTCAATATTAGCGCACCGGCTTCTTCCAATATCGAAATACTGCCATCGGCTAATGCGAGTTGATAATTCTCTCCACTTGTAAAGACCCACAATCTTCTATCCGGTATTTTCGCACCAAATTCTGCATGTGCTCGTACTGCAGAAGCAGTTACTCGGATTTCTTCAAGGCTTGCTTGAGGGCACCCGATTACGACTAAATCAACTTGACCGGTTGGTGCTAATTCTTGGTATCTCTTATCGAGGTCTGCTTTGCTAAAGGTTAGATTTCCTTGCCAACCACCGTTAGGTGCTTGCCATTGACCATCTTCATTTTTCCCGATTGGAGGCTCTTTTGAATGGCCAATCGCCCAAAGCATTGGTATTCCATAATTGGCAGCTGCTGCTGTAAGTGCTTTTTTCCTTGCAAAACTCATATGTTCGGGCAATCCTGTTATCAGCGGCATTGGACCCCATGGCAATTCCCACTCTGGTTTCACTTGCTTTCCTATCCAATCACCTAAGACTGACCAATCGGATAATGTTTCCATCTTGCAATCAATATTTACAATCATGTTGGGAACGCGGTTTTCTTCGAGATGTAATCCCCAACATGGCGCATAGCCGGTTAATGCTGTGGCAAGTGCTGATAATCCAGATTCACGATTTGTGATTAATGAAGTCCAAGTATTAGAGAAACACACTGCATTTGATTCTGCCCACGAAGCAATACCTTCTGGGTTAGTAATTCCTCTATCATAAGGCGTGCAAGAGAGTGTTGCATCAATTCCAAGTTTCTCATATGCCATGACAATTTCAAATTGTTGTTCGAGGAAATCAGGCCACGCAATGTCCATTTCCTGCATTTTTTCTTTGTCACAACCTGCTGAATTAAGAGTTGTTGGGATGACAACAACCCCTTCTTCATCTCCACTCAAATCTGAAAGGAACCGGCGCAGTCCATGACCTCCAGTGATGACAGAAACTCCTGAAACGTGGGCGTGGGCTGCTTCAATGAATCCATCAGCACCCGCAGTAGTAGCCAAATCAACTACTAATCTCGCAGCCTTCTGTCTGGTCTCACCTTCGTGCCCATCTAATTGTGATTGAAGGCGCTGAGGGAGTTCCATGCTACGAGGCAGTGATTGGATACTCATCAATTATCCCCCTAACAAAATTGAGATGATGCTGAAGTTTTTCCTTCGCACGTATATCGGTGAATAAATAATTATTAATCCACCGAAGGTTTTGATACCATTGAGGTTTTTCCTCTTGTTCATGTCACCAGACAATAACACGCCTGAACATGCCCCTATTGCAGGAGAACCTGCTCAAGAACAATTTGCTGAGGAAGTGCCGCCAACGAACCCCCTTAATCGTAGCACTGAAGGACATAACCCTAATAGACAAAGAGTGATTGAAAATGGAAGATATCAAGGAGTATTGTCTCGAAATCAGCAGAGTAAAAAGTCCAAGGTATTGACTGTGATTCAAGTCTTGTCAATCATCGTCGCGCTTATTTTGTCAAGTTATGCACTAATTATTCTAAATGATCTACAACTCTCACAAGGAAAGGATGGCCAAGATGCTGTGGAAACTCTTGTCCGAAGTGAAGGTCGTGAAGCAGATATGATTTGTACAGAAGGTGGCTCAGATATTTTCATTGGTACTGATACCAATCAAAATGGAATTTTGGATGATGTAGAAATCTCTTCAACAACAAAGATTTGTCATGGTAAAGAAGGTCTTTCAGGGCCGCAAGGTGCAAATGGAATTTCAGGCGACATAGGCAATAATGGCTCATCAAGTCTTGTTAGAACAGTGACAATATTTGTAGGAAATACCACTTGTCCAGAAGGTGGAATAGCAATATATTCTGGCATTGACATTAATGAAAATGACTATCTTGATGATGAAGAATTTGCCACTGTAAATGAATTATGTGATGGAAAAATTGGTGCTGATGGAGATGGTGGAGGAAATGGCGCTCCCGCCCTTGTTTCCAAAGAAACACCCCCATCAAATGTTTGTCCTGTAGGATTTATTCTGCGCTTTGGAATAGATAATGGAGATGGAAATTCAACTGCTCTTGATGGGATTCTATCTGCTGATGAAGTCGTTGAAGAATTGAAAATCTGTTCGACTCCGCTAACTGCTGGAAGGATCTCTAATTTCCAAAGTGGAAGTGGAAATGGGATTAACGCAATGTGTTCTGCATCTGGATTACTAAAACATAATCAAATGATTATTCAAGCTGCAATTCATCCATTTGACGGCTGCGAGTTATGGATTAGTGAGGGGAATATGGAATCAACTTCTATGCTCTTGGACATCAATCCAGCGGGTGATTCATTACCTGGTAACGCAATAGGATTCACCAGTATTAGTAACGAACAGGGCGAATTCGTTTTCTTTGACGCTGACAATGGAATAGATGGAAGAGAATTATGGGTCAGTGACGGAACTGCAATTGGCACCCATATTGTACAAGATGTCAATTCACAGAATAGTATTGATGCGAACTCAATATTGACTCCATTTGCTCAAGGTGTCGTATTTTCAACTACCTCCAATGAAATTCTATGGGCCAATTCAAGTGATGTGATTGAACTTTCACAGATACCAACCTTTGATATTTCATCCCAAGCAATTCTAAATTCAAGTTTGTCGATGTTATCTGCAAATACTTATTCAATCCTTAACAGCGATGGAGATAATCTTTGGTTTATCGCCAAGGATTCAAATGGTGACATTGAACCATATCACTTGTCATTATCTGGTCAATTAACGGCATATGATGTAAATCCAAATGGTAATTCACTTGTAGGTTCAAGTGTATTTACAGACCAAGGATTAGTTGTTGTAGCGACTGAAAATTCAGGAAGGCAATTGGCATTACTTAGTTCTGGAAACACCGCTTGGCTAACTTCATTGATGGACACAACAAACGGTAACTGGCCAACAAATGTTGGTACAGGCCTTGGGTTACATTATCTATCTAGCAAGGTAATTTTTGATGCACAAACAACCGGAGTAAACCCCACGCTATGGTCTTATGATTTCAACAATGGAATGACAACTTCACTTTCAACTGAAATTGTAGTTCCTGGAGAAAGAACTGATGCGGTAATCAATGGAGGGAAAATTTTCTTTGATTGTGTAACCGCAACTTTTGGAAGTGAATTATGTAGCAGCGATGGTACAATAGATGGCACTATTGTCGCTACTGATTTGAGTAATGGAGTAGTAGATTCTGATGTTAGACATATCGCGGTTATTGGCAATGATATCGTCTTCATCGCCTCAGCCGATGATATTGGTTTTGCACTTTGGTCAATTGATTCAACAAGCCAAATAGAATTACAATACGATCCATATCAAGGAATGGGAAATAATTCAGACAGTGGTCAATATGGCCAAATGATAATATCTGATACCCAAGTTATTTTTGTTGCACAAGATGGAATAAATGGCAATGAATTATTTGCTTGGACACACTTGCAATTAACCGATGATTGGTTAATTTGGTAATCGATTTCACTGTATTTTGTTGATGCAATAAGGGCAGGACTCTCCAACAACATACTCTGGTGAGTTCTGCTCTTCTTGTGAAATTGGTTCTCTACATGCAAAGCATTGTGCGAAACCTGTCTCTTCAAGTTGAGGATTAACAGAAACTCTTTGATCAAATACAAAACAATCGCCAACCCAATGGTCTCCACCAACTTCCTCGAAGTATCCTAGGATTCCACCTTTCAATTGGTATACGTTTTTGAAGCCCTGATTGAGCATGATAGCACTAGCTTTTTCACAGCGAATTCCTCCAGTACAGAACATAACTATTGGAGTATCTTCCAATTCTTCCAACAATGGTTCTGTCGCTTTGGGAAATTGTCTGAAGGATTTGATGTCTAAATCAATCGCATTCTCAAAAGTTCCAACCCTCAATTCATAATCATTACGAGTATCCAGAACAGCAACTTGTTTTCCTTCATCTAGCCACTTCTTGAATTCGGTTGGTGTAATTTCATCACCAGTAAAGCGTGCAGGCTGAATCTCATCCATTCCCACTGAAATTATCTCTTTCTTTAGACGTACATTCATTCGGTTAAACGGTTGATAATCTGTATAAGATTCCTTCAGAGTGATATCAGCAAATCTTTCATCGTTCTCTAATTCACCAATGAATTGCCTAATCTTTGGCTCACTGGCGGCTAAGAAGAAATTAATTCCTTCTAGAGAAAGTAAGATTGTGCCCTTTAGTTCTAGTTTTGCACACAATTCTTTCAGTGGTTCACGCAAATCATCTCGGTCAGGTAAATCGATGAAACGATAACCTGCGATGTTGAGAATTGCTTCGCCCATGTATTGGCCTAATATCGATTGTTCTTCAACCTCTCCATGAGTGTTTGGAGGCTAATGGATGCCTCCATCCTTGCCCAAAGGCACGTACTGAAACTCTAGGTGCTGGTGACATCTGCCATCTTTTGTGCTCGGTTTTTTCCAAGCGATTGAGAACTTCAATTACTGTTTTTCTTTCAAAACCCATTTCAGTGATTGATTTGATGTCCAACCCATCTTCGATATGTGCTTTGAGAATTGCATCCAATACTGGATAGGGTGGTAATGAATCTTCATCTTTCTGATCTGGAGCCAGTTCTGCACTAGGTGGCTTACTTAGAGTGGATTCATTCACAGGTGCATTTTTTCCGGCGGTTGTTGCACGTGAATTAAATAACTCAGCAAGGGCATAAACTTCCATCTTGTATAGGTCGCCTAAGGGAGTATATCCTCCAGCCATATCACCATATAGAGTGCAGTATCCTTGAGCTAATTCTGATTTATTTCCAGTAGCAATAGCCATACTGCCTTGTGCATTTGCATGCCCCATGACAATTATTGCCCGCAATCTCGCTTGCAGATTTTCATTGGCAACTGGATTGCCAACAGACAATACATCACCAATACTATTCTCAACCGATTTGTGTAATTCATCAATTTCTCGGATTGAGAAGTTTATTCCCAAGGCTTGACCAGTATATTGCGCATCATCAATAGAATGTTGACTTGAATGCCGGCTGGGCATTGCGATAGCAGTTACATTCTCTGGACCAACTGCTGCTGCGGCTACACAAGCCGCAACTGCGGAATCAATTCCACCTGACAATCCCAGTACTATCGAAGAAATACCTGATTTCCTACAATAATCGGACAAACCTGTGACAACTGCATCTGCTAATTCTTCAATCAAATGTTCTGCGTCATCATGTCCATCATCATCGCTTGAAAGATACTTGATTTGATCATTTCCAATGCAGATTGAATCTTCAGATTCAGATGCTATCCAACGGCAGTTTTGTGGACTATCAAGGTCAACTAATAGCACACCTTCTTGCCAAGCAGGAGCGATGACAACCTGACCATCTGGCCATGCTACCAAAGAACAACCGTCGAATAATAGGTCATCATTAGCACCGACTTGGTTTGCCAATAAGAATGGGTGGCCAAGTATCTGTGCTGCCGTACGACTAACATGGACTCTGGTGCTAACCTTATCCGAATGGAAAGGAGATGCACTAAGATTTACTGTTGCAGAAAGTTCAACTCCTTGCCTCCCCCATTCGGCAAGATGCTCAATTGGGTCTGCAGCATATGCTGAGGGAGTTTGTCCTGCTGCTTGCCATGCATCTTCGCAAACGGTAACTCCGAAATCCATTCCTCCGATAGTTCTTGCAATCCCTGAACGTGTATCTGCTTTGAAATATCGTGCTTCATCAAAGACATCGTATGTAGGCAATAATTGCTTTTTGGCGATTAATCGGCTACTACCTTCGCCCCTTGTATTTCCGCCATTAGGACCTGCCAAAATAACGCCATTGAATGGCAATTGTCTCTCACTTTCTGCAGCGACTGGCGTACCGACTAAGACTGGTAAATCGACGTTTAATTCACTGGCTATTTTTTGTGATTTGTTAATGAAATCTGATTGCAATAACAAATCACGTGGAGGATAACCACAAATTGCAAGTTCAGTGGAAACAGCAACACTTGCTCCGTTTATTTTTGCCTGATTGGCTAAGACTTCAATGCGTATTGCATTGCCTTCCAAATCTCCAACAGTTGGATCAACTTGTAACAAGCCCACTAGATTATTCAAATCAGTTCACCTCTTAGGGGAATTGGACAATCTTGCCTTCAGCATCTTTGTACCACCATTCATTGGTTTCTTTGTCATGATACCACCAATAACCATCTGCACCTAATTCCCATTCACTTGTGTTATTCTCTTGATTGACCTGAGTAACAACCGCTGCGGCCTCTACAGTAGGTTGTGAATATTCGGGAGAACTAAACTCTTCTTCTTCTTCATCTAATTCAGAAGAATATTCATCCCAATCATAATGCTCTTTACTGCCCTTATTGGTAGTTAATCTCTTAGCCCAAATTAGGCCCGTAATAATTATTGAAAGGAAAAGAATTCCTACAAATGCCCCTAATACTGGATGAACATTTCCAAATATTTTCTCGCTGGTGCTAATTTCTCTTGCTGGGCGAACGTCAATTGATGGCCCATTTGCTGTTTCTCCATCTGTAAGTGTCACTTCAATCCATTGCAATCCCGAATATTCTGGACCCCAATCGACAATGACAATCGATTCGCCTCCTTTGATAATATCAACACTGGTGAGACGAACCGTTTTGTAGGTACCATCTTGTGAAACAGAGGTAATAGACACATCTGTGGACCCATCTAAGGTACCGATGTTTTTGATTACAATTGACACTGAAGTGGTTTGTCCAACTTCAACCATATGACGGGAATAAGAAACTGATGAAGATTCCATTTGGAATTCCGGTTCCAAATATGTCATTCCCCAATTGGCAACTGGAGTACCCGAGGGACTACCCATGAATCCGAGAATTGAATTTCCTGCTAAATCTCGTCCTTCAACGCGAACAAATACTTTCAATCTATCCTCTAGCATTTCGCCGGTGATCTCGGATAAATTAAACGATGAAATGAGTTCTAATCTAAGACCTTCAATATCATTGCCAACCAATTCCATTGGTTCTGTTCCATCTCTTAATCGGTCCCCTGTTAATTCGTCTTCAACCCACCAAACTAATTGTAACGATTCGGTATCAATTCCACCTTCTTCAGAAATTACAATTCTTACCTCATGCAATTCAGAATCAAGTATTGCATCCATTCTAGGTGCTAGAACTTCAACTGGTATCGGCCCTTCTCCATCAACTACAATCCAACGTACAGATGAGCCTTTATCGGTTGCATCAATACCCTGTTCAGGCATACATCCTATCGACCATGTCAGTGGAATTGTCCCCGAATTTCCTGGGGTTGTTAGAGGTATGTTCCAAATACCTTGATGAGATATTGCAGATTTACTTTCACCAGCAAACAAAACATCAATACTGCAATTAAAACTCGGAATAGTTCCTGTTTCTGCAAACACCACCCCTCCAGATATTTCCAATCCACTAATAGGTGCTAATCTTGCACCATCTCCAAGTAATGTTCCAGAGGATAAATGAAGATTCACAGATTCTTCAGGCACTTCCATTGCTGCTGAAAACTTCCACCTATTTTCTGCAAAACTACGTGATGCCTCATTCCCTGCTCGGTCTGATACTGAAATTACCGGCTCTCTTCTCGTTTCACCTAGATCAGGCATTGTCCATGCCAAGTGTAATTCAATTTGCAAAGTCATGTCCTTTTCATATGGCGTTGCTGGCCCATCAGCACCCATCATAATACAGTCATCAATAATGATGTGAATTGAAAGACTTGTGCAATTACCAGTTTCAAAATTCCATTCAATTGTTAGAGGGTCAGAGCCTTGATTACCGGCCAAAGATACTGAAACTGAATCAAGGTCTGAACCACCATTTGGCTCGCTAATATCGACATTTAGAACATATGGTGTATCTGGGTGTAGCCAAGATTGTCGTCCGCCTTGCCATGAAAATGCATTAGCATCTATCGTGGGGTCCCCATCGGGTGCTAATTGATACATGAATAAGTGGTCGCCACTTTGATTAGAACCTGCATCTTTAATTGCATATCCTGCAGAATCTTGGCCAACAATATACACAGCAACTTTCTGTCCAATACTACCTCCACTATCATCTAGCAAGAGTGTGTACTGACCTACTAATGCTCCAAGGTTAGACGGTTTTAGTAATGACATTGATGAATATTCTCCTGGGTCTGGCCAGCCATTCATATTGTCATCATCTAACCATTGACGCCAAACTTTTGCATGAATATTAGTCGGCAATTCTGGTTGGTCAGTAATTTGAATTTGCATTGTTTGGGTAGTGCTTGGCTCTCTATGGTCATACCACCCAACACTGGTTTCAAGCACCCTTGGCTTTACAGAATCAATAAAGAAAGTCCTTGAAATCTCTGAATTAGATGTTGTGCCTGAGCCATTCATAGGAACAACTCTAATCGTCCAAGTCAAATTTCCATGAGTAAAAGGAATTGTGTCGTTAACAACCCAAATATCATCATCCAAACTTGTGGTATTTGCAACAACTTGCCCTCCTCTAACAAGCTCTACTACCGCATCTCCGTCAGCAAATGATGCATTGGTATCAACTCCTTCAAATCCAATATCTACGGTAAATTGAATCTCATCTGAGGATTGTAAGAACTCAACAGATTGTGGAATTATTCCTTCATCGGTTGAAACTGTAAAAGAATGTATTTCCAAATCGTTTTCATATCCTTGGTATCCAAATCCACCCCAATAATATGTTGCTGGTGTTGAAACTGTATTGGAATCCAGAATAATTCTCGATGATACGATCAATATTTCTTCATCGTCCCAATCAGGTTCCAATCTAAATGTAATGCTAAATTCTATAATCGTACCATTAACAGATGATTGAAGGGCATTGCTTGGATGTAATTCCACCAGATTATTGTCGCCTTGACCGACAGGCTCTCCTCCGTTTATTGGAAGGAACCAAGTCGCTTCATTTGCAGAACCAGATACATCAAAGCGAACCATATTTGCTGTTGAAGAGAATACCTGATATGATGCATGCATGGTCATCCATTGTTGACTTGGAGTAAGTGTAATTGGTTCATCCTCCATACTTGTGTCGATAAGAACAACTTCTGAAGACGAATTCATTGAAACTAATTCAACTTCTAAATCTCCCGCTGTTGAGGAGATAAATGGCACTGGTATTGAATGAATTCCATTAATCGGTACCAAACCTCTTCGAGCAGAATTCATTGCCAAAACAAATGGAGATTGTGGGCCAGCATCCAAAGTCAGTGATGCAGGATATGGCGCACTCAAACCTCCAAAGGTAATATTGCCTGCCCCAAGAACTTCAAACTCCACTTCTACAAATAGCGTACCCAATGCAGATACTGCTGAAGTCGAGGCTGTTAATTCAGATTTCAAGTCAGATAACTCGGTCAAGTTCAACTGTATTTGTGCAATTGACTCATTAGAATATGTCCATGTAGTAACAGTATTACTTCCAACTACAATGTTAATTGCTTCAAATGTACCACTTTCCGCCATTACAGAAAATGCGAGTGATTGTAAATCATCTTTGGCAATCCAGGCTTTTGTACTTGCAAATCCGGAAATTCCTGCACCAACTTCAACTTGGTTTTCACCATTATCAAATCGGTCTTGCCAGCCCCATGAACCAACCCTATCATCACTGCCACCCCATTGATAAGTAGAGGATATTGTACTTGCTGCGGCAAAATCAATGCCTGGCTGAGCAGGATTAAATCCACCATCAAACAAAATTTCAATCTCTTCAAATTGCCAAGAAGTAAAGTTGCTCATATTACCATCTGCGGGGGAGAGGGCTGCAAATTGCAATTGGAAACCAAATAGAGTATCGTCCAAATCGTATGTATAAGGCAATGTAATATTGGTCCAGTTTTCACTTGGATCAAATCTTATTTGCGCCTGTGAATTAGTTGCTTGGCCATCTATCATCATGCCTTTAGAAGCAAAATCAGGCGAATACCAAGGAGACATTACCTTGTCATTTGCAGTACCTGAAAATTTCGTAGTAGAACTTGAATAGGTCGCTCCAATACTAGTCCAACCATTCTCTGTTGGATTTGGTTGCAATGTATCTTTGTATGCTCCATCAAAGGAAAGCGCGAAAATTCTTGGAATCAATCCTGCATTTGATTCATTGAATTCAAATTTTACTCTAACTTCATCAACATTTTCAAAATCAACAAACTGTAACGGAATCACATTGCCCGAACCACTTAATCCACTTATTTCTAGCCCATTATGGTCTAACACTGTCCAATCAAGACGTGACCCTGTTGGAACATCAGCATCGATATACATTGGTGCCATCACCGATTTAGAAACTGGGAAAGAAGCATTGCTTGCCCAACCAATTGTCGGGCTAATCCAAGTAGCTGAAGATGGTATGTCTAGGAATACATCATCAAAGAACCAATAGTCGCAACATGTGCTTGAACCGGAGTTTTGATGTGCTCTTATCTGACTATTTGTGTGCAATGCTACCGCTGGTAAGTTGAAATTTAATTGGGTAGCAGTACCACCTGCTGTTGAACCCATGTAAGTTTGGAAAGTAGTCCATGAACCACTACTCGCCTTGTATTGGAATGCAAGGTTTTCATTTGAATCCGGTTCCTCACCGCAGCCAGAATTGCCTTGCTTCACCCATGCGTGTACAGAAACTGACGATAATCCATTTAGATTGACAACTGGAGATGTTGCATATGTTGAACCCGCATATGTTCTAATCGAACCCCCACCGGTGCCATTTGTTCCACATCCAAGTGTTGACCTTCCTGAATAACTGTTAGAGAAAGTCCAACCATCGGTACCAGAATCAAAATCCCAAACCGCGTCAACCCCTTTTAGCGATAATCCATCACCTGATTGTTTTGCACCATCCAATTGGGCATTGGAATGTGACCATATGCTATTGTCATCCCAAATAGTCGCAGATTGAGTAACCTGTACCGAAGGAGAGAGTTGGAGGTTGACATCCACTAATGGTTCATTGCTCAAAACTTCAACTGTGAAGTCATTATTTACTGTTGAACCATCTAATGAAATAGTTTGAGTTGCGCCTATTGAGGCAGGGAAAATTACAGGTTTTTCATCCAATAATTGTTGATTATAGACACCATCATATTGTGCCAAAAGACCAATTTGAATAGGTCCGCCAATCAAGAACAATACGACAAGGAGAATTGCACGATGGGCATAACCTCCTCTCGCCATAGACTGACGCTGTTGTTGAAAGGTCTTCAATGATGCCCTCAAACAATCTCTCAAAGGTCATTTTGGTCATATTATTATAAAATAATTTCAATTGAATTGAATCGGCGAATTTTGCCTAAATTATCAATAATATGGAGGTAATTCCAATTCCACAGCAAATAATGGATCTGGGTCTGTAGAATCGTGGTATGCAACAACAACTCCACCATCAGATAATATTGCAAGACTGGCGAAATCAAAGCGAATATCATTTCCAGCACCAGAAGTTGAATCTAAATCTCCCTGTCCAACATAGGTCAAAGTATCTGGTGACATGTCTTCTGAATATCCACGAACGTGGTAGACCATGTCCACATCTGGACCTTCTGTACTTTGATAGCGAATATTTAGGACAAATAAGTCCAAATCACCATTTGCTTGGAATTCCCATTCTTCAATTTCACTCGACACCTCACCCATTTCATAGGTGTAATTTTGCCAAGAAATTGCTCCATCTGTTGAAATGAAATGTGTGAAAACTGTGCCTGAATTTTTCACACAATGTATCGAACCGGTAGTATCAATTTGACAATATTCAGATGGGAATTGCACCTCAAGTTCATTCCATGACAATGTAGTATCCATGTATGCAGCATTGCCACTATCGTAGTAATTAGGGAATAGTAATCCACCAGAAGGTAATGGGAATGAGCGCATTTCCTTATGTGGCTTGTTAACATCATAGTAGGCCGGTAAATCTGATTCTGTGAAATTTAAATCCAATTCAATTGTTGGGTCTCCACCGCCTCTATTTGGAAATTGGAATGGGTAATAATTCAATCCATCAACACTAATTTGTCCACCGGCATTTTGTGTTTGATGCCAAAAATTTGAGACGATAATACTAGCCCAATCTCCATTGCCAAGACTGGACGAAATAGGACCGACTACCTCCACTTGCCATGAACGGTCATAGAATGGTTCTGTAATACGGTTATAGCACCACTTCCATTCCTCTTCGCTATCATCGTATAGGATTGCATAGAATTTGTCAATCTTTCCATCTGCTCCAATATATGGGAACCAAGACATTGAGATTATGTCTCCATTGGTTGCTTGAACGATGCTTCCTTCACCAAGTCCTTCTTGACCTGGATTTGTTGGAACGAATGACCTGCATTGAGTATCTGGGAGAACTCCTGGAATGTAGGTATCCCATACATGACCGCGGTCTTCAGTATAAACAGGATATTCTCCGCCAATATTCATGATATCTCCTTCAATTGTAGTAGCGATATAATGCTCGCAACAATTACCGCCGTAATCCTTGTTGAAAACAGCCCAAGTAGTATTGGTGGTTTCATTAGTACGTAAATCAATGGTAATGAATTCTCTTGCATCCCCATGACCTACTTCATCGATGAGAACATAATCATCAAAAATTGCTGTACTATTATTGTCGCCAAATATCTCTTCACCATCACCTAAGCATCCAGCCATCAAGGTGGAAGCGGCAATGAAGATGCAAAGTAGCACTCGGCGCATAAGAAAACCTCGCGCATCCTCACTTTCAAGGCATCGCTTCAAAGTATTAACAAAAATAACTCACTCAACTGTAAATTGAACGGTGATTCCATCGACTGTGAATGAATCTGCATCTGCCGGCGCTTGACCTTCTGAATGGAACACTGCTGCCGCACTTCTTGTTTCTGTAGCGATCCATGTTTGGTCGGAGTCAAACATCTCAGGTGCGTTTTGCAACCAAACCTGTAAATCGATTGTTGCCTCTATTTCAAAGTCCAATTCCTTGCGCTTTGCTTGAATTCTGCGTGTAATATCTCTTGCTAATCCCTTTGACAATAATGCAGGAGTATCTTGCATGTCCAATACCAATGAAACTTGAATTGCATCTTCACCTTGGCCAATTGTGATAGTTTCTGCTGCGAAACCTTCCTTTTCAGCACGACGGATTTCAACATCGTTTTCATCAATATCAACACCCATTATTTGGAAGCCACCAGCATTGATTGCATCTAGCATTTGTTGAGGGTCTTGTGCATTCTTTATCTCATTGGAGATTGCATTAACCTCTGCTCTTGCTTTGGGTGCTAAGGTTCTGAAATTTGGTGCTAGTTCCACTTTTTGGAAGCGATTCAAATCTTGCTCGATTGCAATGTTTTCAACATTCAATTCTTCCGCTAAGATGTCGTGGAATATCGAAATGTCTGGTCCTGCAACAATCCATCCTTGGGCACAAGGTAGCCTTTGTCTTCTTCCTGCATCAACACGAATTCTTCTTCCCGCTTCTGCAAGTTCTCTAACCAATACCATCGTTGCTTCTAAATCCATGTCTTTAGGCGGAATTGAAGCGGTAGCAGCTGCTGCTTCAACATCCCACTCATCGGATGTTGCACCATCAAGACTTCCTGGAACACCCAATGGCCATGCGGCTTGGTGGACAGGTTGTCCAGTTAAATTACGGTGAATTACATCGACCATGAATGGGGAAATTGGCGCCATCAAGCGGCAAATTACTACTAAGATTTCATGCAAGGTATGTTGACAAGAGACCTTATCTTCGTTTTCTGCCTCATCCCATAACCTTCTGCGGGAACGGCGTACATACCAATTGGACAAATCATTGACAACGAAATCTTCCAAGTCTCGACAAGCCTTGTGGAAATTCCAAGCGACGAAGTCATTGTGATATTCGCTTGCAACTGAAGACATCCTCGATAAGATCCAACGGTCTAATGCTGGTCTTGATGAAATATCATTTTGTGATTGTTCTGGGTCAAAGCCATCCAGTGCGGCATAATCTGCATGGAATTTGTAAACATTCCATAGGGTTAGGAACATCTTTGCGTAAGTTTCTCTAACACCATTCGGGTCAAATTTCAAAGGACTCCATGGCGCTCCTGCTGTTACCATATACCAACGAGTAGCATCTGCTCCTTCGCGATTAAAATGGTCCCAAGGGTCAACGATATTGCCTTTGGACTTGGACATTTTCTTTCCTTCTGCATCCAAGATTAATCCGAGACTTAAGCAGCGCTTGTAAGAAATTGAATCAAAAACCGTAGTTGAAACTGCAAGTAATGTGTAGAACCAACCTCTCGTTTGGTCTACTCCTTCACAGATGTAATCAATCGGATATGAGGACTCAAATTTGTTTTCTTCATCGAATGGATGGTGCCATTGAGCAAATGACGCACAGCCAGAATCAAACCAGCAATCCATTACGAATGGTTCTCGCTTCATTGGTTTCCCATCATCACTTACGAAAGTAAAT
>ERZ1046740.383-NODE-383-length-37847-cov-4.652572_pt1 | contig 37847 bp, 33 predicted proteins | sample MGYA00383093_ERZ1046740 | MGnify/ENA primary metagenome ERZ1046740 (study PRJEB29581, sample SAMEA5548363) | metagenome | biome: marine; feature: coastal; material: water | depth 25 m | study: Short-term variability in the microbial, nano- and picoplankton... | reverse complement strand
TGCATTGGTTTTAGCAGTTGGTTTGGCAGCTGAATTTGCGGTGCGCGGTTACATAGCACGCGTAAAAAATCTGGATGTGGTCGCCGGTACAGACAATCAATCGTTGTCCAGCTCAATTAGCTTTCTAATCCGTCGTTTCATGCGCGAAATCTTTGGATTGATCGTGTTTTATGTCGTCATTCGAGTTCTGGGTCGCGCAATTCTAACACCACACCAATTGGAATTTGCTGGGCCATTTGTAACCTACCTGATCTGGATGCCTCGATTGGCAGCAGCGGCCGCAAGGTTCCTGTTTGCACCCAACCGAGCTGATCTACGCCTTGTTTGCATTAGCGATGAATGGGCGCGTTACCTGCAACGCCATATCGTTGGACTGATCTTTTTGGCCGGCTTCACCATGTACTCGGTTGGTTTCAACGCAGCAATGGGTGTGCCTCCGGGCGCGACCCGACTAGGCTACATGGTCGACACCATGGTCTATGTATATATCATTGTCATCGCCTTGACTGCCAAAGAGGGTCTTCGCGAAATGATGCTTGGCTCTGATCCCGATCGGACAGAATTCGACAAGCGCGTCTCGTTTGGATACCCCTATTTCGCAATTGCCGTTGCTGCAGGCACTTGGGTATTGGTCACAACTTTGCTTGGTTTAAACAAAGTTTCAGCACTGCTTCATGGCGCCCATTACACGACCATGATCCTCCTGCTGGCAGCTCCTGTCATTGATACGGCCATTCGAGGTCTGGTTCGCCACCTCGTACCACCTATGTCAGGTGAAGGCGCAACAGCTGAAGCGGCCTACAAATCGACGAAGCGCAGCTTGGTACGCATCGGTCGGGTTCTTGCGGTTGGTATTATTTTGATACTGATCACTCGGGCTTGGGACGTCACCGTTCTTGAGTTGCTTCAAAACAGCGCTGGCATTGCTGACAATCTGTTCAGCTTCGCAATGACAGTGGTCGTTGGCTATGTGGCCTACGAGGGTGTATCCCTATGGGTCAACATGCGTCTTGCTGCAGAGCAAACCGCACTGGGAATGAGCCAAGAGGACGCCGAGGCAGAAATTGGTGGCGCTGGAGGATCACGTCTGTCGACTGTGTTGCCCTTGGCGCTATTGTCGGCCCGCTCTACGATCATCGTGATCTTTGGTCTTTTGGCTGTGGGCAATCTTGGTGTCGACATCACGCCACTCTTGGCTGGTGCTGGTATCGCTGGCTTGGCCATTGGTTTTGGAGCGCAAAAGCTGGTTACAGATATTGTCTCGGGCGTGTTCTTCTTGGTAGATGATGCCTTCCGAGTTGGTGAGTACGTTCAGATTGGCAGCACAATGGGTGCAGTTGAGAAGATTTCTATTCGGTCTATGCAACTGCGCCACCACCGCGGCGCTGTGCACACAATTCCGTATGGTGAAATTCCGCAGCTGACCAATTACAGCCGCGATTGGGTTATTATGAAACTCAAATTCACTGTTCCCTTTGACACGGATCCCAACAAGATCAAAAAGGTCTTCAAAAGGATTGGCCAAGAGATGTTGGAAGATCCATTGTTCAAGGACGATTTCTTGCAACCGTTCAAGTCGCAAGGTGTGTTTGATATTGATGATGTTGGCATGGTTGTCCGTGGTAAATTCATGGCCAAACCGGGCAAACAGTTCATGATCCGCAAAGAGATCTACAACAAGATCAAGGCCGCCTTTGGTGAAGCCGGTATCGACTTTGCCCGTCGCGAAGTGCGTGTGGCTATTCCGGGCCTTGAACACAACGAAGACGCAACGGAAGAAGAGAAAATGCAAGTTGCAGCGGCAGGTGCCGCTGCGGCTTCCGTGCAGCAGACGTCAGCGCCTGGTGGCGGTGGTACAAAACCCGGCGACTAACACAATGCGACGATTGAAACGTCTAAGAAGAATGGCCTGTCTGCGTATTTACGCGGGCGGGCCAATTCACGATGAGATCACAAGTGGCGGTCATCCAGAGCCCCTACCCGCTCCTTTAAATTGCGCGCGCTGGATTATGATCTTTCTTGCCTTCTCACAATTACTTTTCGCAAATCCAGCTTACGCGGAAAACCCGGTAGAAAGCACGTCTTCTACAATCAATCATGCCACAAAAAACAAAGAAGAATACGGGTTTCGCGCCGGCTCGTATTTGGCGGCCCCTGTGCCATTTAGAAACCCCACAATCGGCGCCGGATTGGCTCTTGGGGGCGCTTACATGTTCCAGTTCGACCCCGATAGCAACACCTCTCACATCGCGTTGGGCGGATTGAAAAGTGATAACGGCACAAATGGGTTCGGGTTATCGGGATCATTTGCATGGGATTCCAATCGTTGGCAACTGAGTGCAACAGTCGCCCAAGCGGAAGCGTTTTACGACCTATATGTCGGAGGAATCCCACTTGCGGTCCAACAAAAGGGCGACTTGTTAACAGGCACTTTGCTTTACGGCTTTACGCCCAAATTCTCACTGGGTCCTAAATTCCGATATCTGGATACAATCGTTGGACTTGATCAGGGTGGTATTTTGCCACCGGGGATAATTGGTGACACGAACCTTACACTCGCGAATTTTGGATTGGTGGCCCGTTGGGACACGCGCGATGATACGCTGTATCCACAAGAAGGTTTCTACTTAAATTCCGAGATAATGGGGGGAACGACTCTTAATGGCGCATCACGGGAATACGGCAAAGCCTTCGTGAATCTCGGCTTGTACAAAGCTTTGAGCGACACAACAGTCTTAGCGTCCTATTTCTCAACATGCGGGGCGTCTTCCGAAGCGCCGTTTTTTGACCAGTGCTCTTTGGGTGGTGTTGATTCCTTTCGCGGATTTTCGTCAACGCAGTACTACGATCAAAGAAGCTTTTCGGTTCAACTTGAACTCCGCCAAAGGTTTGGACAACGGTTTGGCGCGGTCGCCTTTGCCGGAACAGGCATGACTGGATCGTCCTACGGAAACCTGAGCTCAGGCGGGCCTCATTCTGCTGTCGGCGTGGGATTGCGGTTTCAATTGACCCAAAAATTCAAGACTGATTTCTCGATCGACGCATCTTACAACGACGAAGACGAACAGCTTGTGTACATTTATGTCGGTCAACGCTTCTGACTGCGACCCGTTTGCCCTTTTCCTTATGCCTCGACTGGCCTAAAAGCCAATCAAAGCAGCTTTGGGGAATCTCATGACCATTCAGGAACCGGCGATCACAGAGGATTTAATTGCGGCACACGGGCTTAAGCCCGATGAATATGACCGCATTCTCGAAATCATCGGACGTGAGCCAACATTCACCGAGTTGGGGATTTTCTCAGCTATGTGGAACGAGCATTGTTCCTACAAATCTTCAAAGCTTTGGTTGCGCACTCTCCCAACTGAAGGCCCCCAAGTGATCTGCGGTCCGGGCGAAAATGCGGGCATCGTGGATATTGGTGACGGTGACGCTGTCGTGTTCAAAATGGAAAGCCACAACCACCCGTCTTACATCGAACCCTATCAAGGGGCCGCAACCGGTGTAGGTGGTATTCTGCGCGATGTCTTTACAATGGGCGCTCGCCCGATCGCTGCAATGAACTCACTCTCTTTTGGCGAGACCAGCCACCACAAGACCCGCCAGTTGGTCAATGGTGTCGTCGAAGGTGTCGGCGGATACGGCAATTGCTTTGGTGTTCCCACTGTGGGCGGCGAGGTCCGTTTTCACCCGGCATACAATGGCAATTGCCTTGTGAATGCGTTTGCCGCCGGTTTGGCCAAGACCGACAGTATTTTCTATTCAGCCGCCTCAGGTATCGGCATGCCGGTGGTGTATCTAGGCGCAAAAACCGGTCGTGACGGTGTAGGTGGCGCAACCATGGCATCGGCCGAGTTCGACGATACCATCGAAGAAAAACGCCCAACAGTTCAGGTTGGTGATCCCTTCACTGAAAAACGTTTAATGGAAGCGACGCTCGAATTGATGCAGACGGGGGCTGTTATTTCCATTCAAGACATGGGGGCCGCTGGCCTGACATGTTCTGCAGTGGAAATGGGTGACAAAGGCAAGCTTGGCGTCAAATTGAACCTAGAAGACGTTCCTCAACGCGAGGATAACATGACCGCCTATGAAATGATGTTATCGGAGTCTCAGGAGCGGATGCTCATGGTTCTGAAGCCCGAACTCGAGGCGGAAGCCCGCGCAGTTTTCGAAAAATGGGACCTCGATTTCGCGATCGTCGGTGAAACCATTGCCGAAGATCGGTTTTTGGTTCTGCACAACGGTGAGGTCAAAGCCGATCTCACATTGTCCAAATTGTCCTCGACCGCACCCGAATATGACCGTCCATGGGTGGCCACACCGCCAGCCGAAGAGTTGGACACCGACAGTGTGCCGCAAATCGATCCAATTGATGGCCTCAAAGGCCTGATTTCTTCGCCTAATTATGCGGGCAAGCAATGGGTTTATGAACAATACGATACGATGGTTATGGCCGACAGTGCCCGCCTACCCGGTCTAGGCGCTGGTATTATCCGTGTGCATGGCACGGACAAGAAACTGGCCTTCACCTCGGATGTGACACCGCGTTACGTCAAAGCCAATCCAACCGAGGGCGGCAAACAAGCCGTCGCCGAGGCCTATCGCAATTTGTGTGCTGTCGGTGCTTTGCCACTGGCAACCACCGACAACCTCAACTTTGGCAATCCCGAGAAACCTGAAATCATGGGTCAGCTTGTAGGGGCTATCAAAGGTATCGGCGAGGCCGTGGCCGCGCTGGACATGCCTATCGTTTCGGGCAACGTCTCACTTTACAACGAGACCGACGGCAGTGCGATCCTCCCCACACCAACGATCGGCGCTGTGGGTCTGATTGTTGCTGGCGAAGACCCCATTGTGGGCGAAGCCCGTGAAGGACATGTGTTGCTGATGATTGGCGACGCCAATGGTCATCTGGGGCAGTCCGCCCTCTTGTCCGAAGTGTTCAACCGCGAAGACGGTGACGCACCGCATGTAGATTTGGCCGCCGAGAAAACCAACGGTGAGTTCATCCGCGCCAACCGCGACTTCATCAAAGTTTGCACGGATATAGCGGATGGTGGTTTGGCACTGGCCGCTTTCGAGATGGCCGAGACAGCAGGCGTGGGTGTTCAATTAGACAGCGATGACACTGCCACATTGTTCGGCGAAGATCAGGGCCGCTATCTGGTGGCCTGTAACTTTGATCAAGCCGAGGCATTGATGATTGCCGCCGGTCAGACGCGTGTAAACATTACTTCTGTGGGTAAGTTCACTGGTGACCATGTCTGGTTCGGGAACTCAGGTGCCCCGCTAGACGAGCTGTCAGGAGTGTTCCGCAGCGCATTTGCAAACGCCGTCGCCTAAGCCCGCGACGTACACAAATCCATGAACAATGATAAAGGCAGGTGCAGCGCACTTGCCTTTTTTCTGTTCGCGCCCTGCTTGCAGCGGTAGGCTCTATTTGACGAATCCCTTGTAAGGACCTCGCAAGATGAACAGTCCCGTCTATTTGTTTGATGCTGCAACCAAACCCTCTTTGCCGCATCACCAAGTCCCATTGGTGGTGGCCTCTGATGATGCGTTAAAGGGCTATGGACATCTGGTGAATGATCCCAGCACGTTCGACATTGAGATCACCCGATGGCCCGCCAAAGGGTGGCGTCCCATTGATGAAGGCACTGGCGACGAAGGCGGATTTGTCGAGGGTATCTTTCGCTGCGATTGGAAAGGCGACGTACTGTTCGGAGAGAACGAGGCAGTAAACGGCGAATATGTATTGGGTTGGTCCGCGGATCCGCAACACGCTAGCACAGAACGCCAGACGACCCCGCGCGCGCAAATTCTTTTGTGGCACATGAACTATCATCCTGACGGGGGGCAACTGTTCTTCCCACTTGAGAAGAAACCCTTCGTAGTGCCCCTGGCCCTGCCCGGCGATGATTTGGCGCCGGACAAAGTTGTCGCTTTTTGGTGCGATGGCTCAACCGGGCTCTATATTCACGCAAATATCTGGCACGAAGGCGTTTTTCCGGTGCATGACCATCAACGGTTCCTGGACCGACAGGGCGCTGTCCATGCGCGTGTCAGCGCCGATATCGGACAAGAATTCGGTGTGTATCTTTCCGTGCCTTTGCGAGAACAACTATGACTCAAACAAAACTGCGCTCTGCAACCACTTTAGATTTTCCGTTTATCCACAAAATCGCAAGCCGCACTGCAAACCTTGAGTTTATTGAAGATTCCCCTGATGCCGTTCTACAGGCCTTTATCGACGACACCGATGCTGCCCTTGTGATCTGGGAGCACGACGACGTTCCTGCAGGGTTTGCTTTGTTCAATGAGCTTGACCACCCATATAGCCAAGCCGAACTGCGACGGTTGGCTTTGGACCAGACAGACAAAGGTTACGGCCAACAATTTCTCAAAGATTTAATCTGTTTTGGGTTTGAGAGCCTCAATAAAGATCGTGTTTGGCTGGACGTTGCACCACACAATGCGCGCGCGATTAGAACCTATCAAAAAGCCGGATTTCAACAGGACAAAACCGCGACGAGTGTCTGGCATCGACCGGATGGCGTATCTGTAGACCTTCTTGTTTTTAACTGTGTTCAGTCTGTATGGACCCAAGAAGATCAGCGATCTGCTTGAAGCTCCTCGCTTGCACGACTAAATTCAACCAAACATCTTAACTAGGATTCCGCCAATGGCCATTCTCGCCTCTCAGATCGAAGACCTAATCCGCGCAGGCTTCCCAGAAGCCAAAATCACCGTTTTGGGGGACGATGGCGCCCATTTCTCTGCTGAGGTTATCGACGAGAGCTTCCGCGGCATTAGTCGCGTTCAGCAACAACGCGCTGTCAACGCAACAGTTAAATCCGCAATCGATAGCGGCGCGCTGCATGCATTGGCCCTGACAACCAAAGCACCGGACTAATGAACACGGCCCTTCTGATCGTAGGTGTTTTTATGCTTTTGGTGGTTGCCGCCGCCATTGCCGAAGCCTATTTCAAAAGGAACACACATCGGAGCTTGTCCAGTTCGCGACCGCAAAACGTGGCAAAACGCGCGCTTGGACAGGACGCCACGACCACCAGCATCCTTCAGGATATGCTTGAAAACAGACAGCACCAAAAGATGGTGCAGCCTCATAAGGAAACGCGCAAATGAGCGACGCAAATACAAAGATCACTGAGACCGTCAAAGGCAATGACGTCGTGCTTTTCATGAAAGGCACAAAAGAAATGCCGCAGTGTGGATTTTCCAGCCGTGTGGCTGGTGTTCTGAATTACATGGGTGTGGATTTCGCTGATGTGAACGTTCTGGCTGACGAAGACATTCGCCAAGGCATCAAGGACTATTCGGATTGGCCAACCATTCCGCAGTTGTATGTCAAAGGTGAATTTGTTGGCGGTTGCGATATCATCACCGAGATGACGCTTTCAGGCGAACTAGACACTATGTTTGAAACAAACGGCGTTGGTTTTGACAAAGACGCCGCCGACAAAATTCGTGAATCCAACGCCTAACCCAGCGTTAGACGCAAAAACGAAAAAGGCCGCTAACTGGGCGGCCTTTGTTGCTTTTCGAGAGTGACCTGCCTTAGCTGGCGGCTTTTTCTTCGATCGTAGCAGCCATCGCCTCGGCCCGGGCGGCCAGCTCAGCCAAAGTGTCCGTAACTTCTGGTGGAATAACAGCCACCTGCACTTTTTCTGGGTCAGCATTTTTCAACGCAGTCAGCTGGGCTTCGGCTTCAGCCAACTTGGCTTCGGTCTCGCGCAGACGATCTTCTACTCCAGCGGTTTTGTCGGCCAGCATCAAGCCCGCCATTAACAACATCCGGTTTTCTGGGATACGTCCGATTTGATTGGCTAACACCTGTGCTTCGTCATCAAGCATCTTGGCAGCAGCCTGAAGGTAATGCTGTTCGCCTTCCTGACAGGCCACTTCAAAAGAACGACCTCCAATAAGGATTTCTACTTCGGCCATCAGCCATCTCCTTCTTTTTCAGAAGTATTTTCGTCGCCTTCGTTCACTTCAAGCATAGGGCGAAGGGCTCCGATAATAAGATCCATTTCTGCAAGCTCAGCTGCCCGCATGGCTTTCAAATCTTCCAATTCAGCCGCCATGGATTGATTGATCATCGCGGCATCAGTCTGGTTCTCAGCCGCAGCTTTACGCAAAACCTGAACCGCGCCTCGCAATTGGCGGCTGGTACGGCGCATTCGGCCAAGACGAACAGATAACTTTGCAATCGCATCACGCTTCTTTTCAAGATCAACAGATGTCTTTACGTTGTCATCTTGCTTGTCGGCATTCGCCTTCTTGACGGCGTCCGCAGCCGTTCGTGCTTCGGACAACTCTGTTTCGACGGCCTCGCGTGCTTGCACCGCTTTTTCGATGGCATCTTTGGAATCGGTCAATTCCGCTTCGACTTCCTCAATCCGCCCACTCAGCGTCTTGTTGCGTTCTTCCAATTGGGCATTTGCCGTTTTTTCGGCGTCCAATTCGACTTGCAAAGCCTCAGAGGTGTCCGAGGTGTCACTCTCAGCGGCAGGCGAATCGAGCGTTTCCAATCCCCGGCTAATGCGGTCCATCGCAGCACTTATTCTGCTTTCCAGGTCGCTGATATCACTCATTCGCCTCATCCCTTTTGTGCGGGTCTTTTTTTAACGGGGCTTTTGCCCTATCACAGGTTTTATCTACACGGTTTCGCGCCGACAACGTACGAATCGGCATTTTCACCGTGTTAGGACAATATTACCCAATGAAAATGCAAATTGCGCCCCCTTTGACATCAAGCACTTGGACGCCGCGCTTGATCTTCACCCACAGCCTGATATTCAGCATCGAACTTTAAGCGCTTCGTCAAAGGAAATGCCCGTGGATATTGCTGCTCTTCGCAAAAAGAACCCCGAACACTGGATGAAAGCTGCTGCCATCCGCGCCCTAACGCTGGATGCGGTCGCCGCCGCCAATTCTGGCCACTCTGGAATGCCGATGGGCATGGCCGATGTGGCCACTGTTTTGTTCGGCAACCATCTTAAATTTGATGCAGCCAATCCAGCTTGGCCAGACCGTGATCGTTTCATTTTGTCAGCAGGCCATGGCTCGATGCTGATCTATTCATTGCTACATCTTTGTGGCGACGCTCAAGTGACACTCGATCAGATCAAGAACTTCCGCCAAATGGGCGCATTGACCGCTGGTCACCCGGAAAACTTCCTGATTGATGCGGTTGAGACCACTACTGGCCCCTTGGGCCAAGGGATCGCCAATGCCGTTGGATTTGCAATGGCCGAAGAGATGCAACGCGCTCAGTACGGCCGTAAAATCGTCGATCACTACACCTATGTGATGGCCGGAGACGGATGTCTGATGGAAGGTATCAGCCACGAGGCTATAACCCTTGCGGGTCGCCATCAATTGGGCAAACTAATCTTGATGTGGGACAACAACAACATCACGATTGATGGCACTGTTGAACTGTCGGACCGCACCGATCAGGTCAAACGTTTTAAGGCTTGTGGTTGGCATGTACAGGAAATTGATGGCCACGACCCTGAAGCTATTGATACGGCCCTGACTGCGGCAAAGAAAACCAACAAACCATCGATGATTGCCTGCAAAACCCACATCGCTTTGGGCCACGCGGCGCAAGATACGTCAAAAGGCCACGGCGCTTTGACTGATCCGGATCAAATGAAGGCAGCCAAGGCCGCTTACGGATGGACCACAGGCCCATTCGAAGTTCCCGCTGATGTAAAATCCCAATGGGAATCTATTGGCGCCCGTGGTGCTGCAGACCGTACCGCTTGGGAGGGTCGGTTTGCCGAAGTTTCAAAGCAGAAACAAGCCCGTTTCAACCGGGCTTACGCGTTGGACACCCCAAACAAGCTGTCCGCTGCCATCAAGGCATTGAAAAAACAGATCTCAGAAGAGAAACCATCGGTTGCCACGCGCAAATCTTCAGAAATGGCTTTGGCGGTAATCAATCCGATTATGCCGGAAACAGTTGGAGGCTCAGCTGACCTGACAGGGTCAAACAACACAAAAACAGCCGATTTGGGTGTGTTTGACACAGACAACCGCAAGGGTCGTTATGTCTATTGGGGAATTCGCGAACACGGTATGGCCGCTGCAATGAATGGTATGGCCTTGCATGGTGGCATGCGTCCCTATTCAGGCACGTTCTTTTGCTTCACCGACTATGCACGGCCCTCGATGCGTCTTGCGGCACTGATGAAGATCCCCACTGTTTTCGTGATGACCCACGATTCAATTGGTGTAGGAGAAGACGGCCCTACTCACCAACCGGTTGAGCACCTTGCCATTTGTCGTGCAACACCAAATACTTATGTGTTCCGTCCAGCAGATACTGTGGAAACTGCCGAAACATGGGAAATCGCGATTTCGTCCAAGGACACACCTTCTGTTATCGCGCTGACCCGTCAGAATCTTCCAACGGTGCGCACCGAGCATAAATTGAAAAATCTGGCGGCTCAGGGTGCCTACGTCCTTGCCGAAGCAACGGGAAAACGTCAGGTGATCCTGATTGCCACAGGGTCCGAAGTCGCCACTGCGATGGAGGCCAAAGCCAAGCTCGAAGCCGAAGGCATTGGCACACGTGTTGTGTCGATGCCGTGCATGGAGCTGTTTGCCCAGCAAGACGAGGCCTATCGCCGCAAAGTACTGCCTGCAGGTGCGGCTGTGCGCGTAGGCGTCGAAGCGGGCGTGCGCCAAGGATGGGATCAGTGGCTCTTGGGCGAGCGCGCCAAACCGGGTAAATCCGATTTTGTCGGCATGGACCGCTTTGGCGCTTCTGCTCCGGCTGGCGAGCTGTTTGAAAAATTCGGCATCACTGCGCAGAATGTGGCAGATAAAGCCAAAGCCCTGCTCTAAAGCAAACGCCCATAAAAGACAAAAAGGGACGCTTCGAGCGTCCCTTTTTTCGTTTATCTATATGATTTTTTTTGGTCCGGTCGGCAACCAGATGCACGTTTTTCAATGCGTTGGCACCAAAAGAAGTGGAATCTAAACCAAATTGCCATTCCATTTATACGCTCATCAGGAATGCTATAGAATTTGTCAGAGCGACTAATTTTTCCGAGAGAATATTCGGGCCAAAATGGAAACGCCCGGAATAAGACATAAACCCAACGCCAAACCGAACACACCATCCATTGCAGCTTTGGAGCACCATGTGACAAAGCCTTGCCAGCCTGCAGGCACCATATGGCCAGCGGCATATGCCCAGTCATGGATGTGATGCCCCAGCCAACCGAAATTTAGTACTTCCATGCCGTGTATCACGATTGAGCCGCCAACCCAAAGCATCGCCGCCGTGCCGATAACTGTCAAAAGAGTCATAAAATGTGGCATCCCACGTACCAGCCAGCGACCCAAGGTCCGCGTGAAGGAAAGGCGTCCATTGGCATACATAAACAGGCCCACGTCATCCATTTTCACGATCAAGGCAACCGATCCATAGACCGCCACTGTGATCCCTATCCCGGCCACAGCCAGTGTGGCGGCTTCCATCCAAAAACCGCCATCGGGAATAGCAGATAGGATTATGGTCATGATCTCAGCTGACAGAATAAAATCTGTCTTGATCGCACCCGCGGCTTTCCGTTCTTCCAAATGTGCAGGATCGCCCATCTCGTCCTCGGCAAACACATGTGTATCGTCATGTGGCACCAAAAGGTGATAGATTTTTTCCGCTCCTTCAAAGCATAAATACGCCCCGCCCACCATTAAGAGAGGCGCAATCACCCAAGGGGCAAAATTGGCTAGCAACAAAGCCGCTGGCAACAAGATGAGTAGTTTGTTCTTGATCGATCCTTTGGCAATCTTCCAGATGATCGGCAACTCGCGTTCCGCTCGGAAACCTTGCACATATTTGGGTGTCACCGCGGCATCATCAATCACGGCCCCCGCAGCCTTTGCTCCCGCCTTGGCTGCCTGCGTCGCGACATCGTCCAATGATGCCGCCGCCACTTTGGCAATGCCCGCCACATCGTCCAACAAAGCCAGTAGTCCGCTCATGCCTTGACCTTTCAATCTAGCTCGAAGTTAGACTTTTTTACTCAATTTTCCAATTGTAGAAAAGTGTGCGTGTCGCCGACACTCGGCAAGTTATTTGAAACGGTCTTTCAATGCCTCATTGACCATCGGAGTAACAAACTTAGAAACATCGCCGCCAAGACGCGCAATTTCTTTCACCAACTTGGATGCGATTGCCTGATGTCTGGCCTCGGCCATTAAAAACACAGTTTCAACCGAACTGTCCAACGCGCGGTTCATGCCAACCATTTGAAATTCATATTCAAAATCTGCAACAGCACGCAAACCTCTCACAATGACTTGAGCCCCTACATCCTTAGCGCAATCAATCAAAAGGTTCTCGAAAGGGTGCGCCACAATCTCAGTTCCTGTTTGAACAGACAGCTCAACACACTCAGACTCGATCATTGCCAACCGCTCTTCTAGCGAAAACAATGGCCCCTTGTCGCGATTAATCGCTACCCCAATCACCAATTTGTCCACCAATAGCGCGGCTCGTCGGATGATGTCGATATGCCCCATCGTGATGGGGTCAAATGTTCCGGGATACAATCCTATGCGCATTATGCTTCTCCGCAAACTTTGTCTTTGGGCACGCAACATTATTGCGTTGCAGAATGCAAGGGGGTCATTGCCGCATAGGTAGTCTTACGGGGGAATAGAAATGAAAACGCGCAGCCGTAGACTGCGCGTACTCAACTCAAGTTATCTGCTGGCTTAATGCCCCATAATCATGCCTTCCAAGGCATTTTTCTCCATTGCTAGCTCGCTCAGACGGGCTTTAACTGCGTCCCCGATCGTGATCAGTCCGACCATTTTATCGCCATCTGTAACCGGCATGTGGCGAAAGCGGCCTTCAGTCATCTTCTCGAGCACTTCAACGGCATCGTCACTCATCGAACAAGTTACAAGTGCGGTGGTCATATAGTCGTCCACCTTTTCTGACATGCATCCGGCACCGCGTTGTCCCAACTCTCGGACGATATCGCGTTCCGACAAAATACCTTCAAGGCTGGTTCCGGTTTCCGACACCACCACTGTACCGATCCGTTTTTCCGCAAGTATCTTGGCCGCTTCAGATACTAAAGTGCCAGGCTTGACCGTTACGACACCTTGACTGCCCTTTGACTTAAGAATCTGACTCACCAGCATTTACGAAGCTCCTTAATAATATTGCTTAAATCTAAGGTTCGTCGCAAGAATCATTATTGTCAAGTTCGCGCTTCCAAACGCGCCACTTCATCCCGAATTCCGTCGCACAACTCTTGGGAAAACCGGTTTAAGCGCTCCAATCGTTTGTCGTCTTCATGGCGCACCAAATAAAAACTACGGGTTAGACTAAACTGATCCTGCAAAATTTTGTCCACATCCTCGAAAAAAGGCAGGGAAAAATCATGCACAATGCCCACGCCACCGCCAATCCGCACACAGTTGATTTGGACAGCAACGGAGTTTGAGGAGATCGTAGACTTCTCGATCCCAATCTCGCTGAGATAGTCGAGTTCCTTGTCAAAAATCATATCTGGGATGTAGCCCACAATCTGGTGGTTTTTCAGATCCCCCAATTTATCAAGCGCAGGCGCCTTGTTCAGATACCCACGCGCAGCCGCAAGATGGAGCTTATAATCGGTGATTTTCTGTACCATCAAACGCCCGGAAGTCGGTGGACTGACGGCAACAACCATATCAGCCTCTCGTTTTGAAAGACTGAACACCCGCGGCAAGGCCACAATTTGAATTTCTAAGTCCGGGTTTTTCTGGGCGATACGATTGCAAACTTGCGGCAAAAGGAAATTTGCCGAACCGTCCGGTGCCCCAATTCGGATTTGACCTGCCAACCCACCGGTCTCGCCGCTCAATTCCTCAGCGGCCATTTGCATGGTCTGCTCTATTCTCTCGGCATGTCCCATCAACCTCTGCCCTGCATCGGTGAGCGCATACCCCGTAGGAGATTTCGCAAAGAGCGGTGAACTCAACGATGTCTCAAGCCGTCCTACCCGACGTCCGACGGTTGCAGGATCAACCCCAAGTCGCCGTCCAGCCGCCGAAAGGCTTTCTTCCCGCGCCACAGCCAAAAAGACACGCAGATCGTCCCATTGTGGGTCCATCACAGCACCCTCCTGAAAAAATGCAAAACAGTTTTGAAATGTTGCCTCTTTTCCAATCATTTTTGCAAGTCTATTCTCTGGGTAGAATCTGGAGGATCCCAACATGAATGAACTCACGCACTTTCTAAATGGCGCCTACACCAAAGGCACATCCGGCCGCTTTGCAGATGTTTTCAACCCTGCAACCGGTGAAGTTCAGTCGCAGTGCCCAATGGCCAGCGTCGCAGAGACCGAAAAAGCGATTGCCGACGCCGCTGCTGCACAACCTGCTTGGGGGGCAACAAACCCTCAACGTCGTGCCCGTGTGATGATGGCAATGGTTGGCTTGATGAACCGCGATATGGACAAATTGGCCGTTGCCCTGAGCAAAGAGCACGGGAAAACCTTCCCGGACGCTAAAGGCGATCTTCAGCGCGGCCTAGAAGTCATCGAATACTGCATCGGCGCACCAGAAATGCTGAAAGGTGACTACACCGACAGTGCTGGCCCTGGCATCGACATGTATTCCATGCGCCAGCCGTTGGGTGTAGTGGCCTCAATCATGCCGTTCAACTTTCCGGCCATGATGCCGCTTTGGCATGTTGGACCAGCTCTGGCATGCGGTAACGCCGTGATCCTGAAACCGTCTGAGCGTGACCCCTCTGTGCCATTGATGTTGGCAGAACTGTTTGTCGAAGCAGGCCTACCAGCTGGGTGTTTTCAAGTTGTAAATGGTGACAAAGAAGCCGTTGATACACTGCTCGACAGCGAAACCATCCAAGGTGTTTCCTTCGTCGGTTCGACTCCAATTGCGCAGTACATTTATTCCCGCGCGACAGCGAACGGTAAACGTGCGCAGTGTTTTGGCGGCGCAAAAAACCACATGATCGTAATGCCGGATGCCGACATCGAGCAGGCCGCAGACGCGCTGATCGGGTCTGGCTTTGGCGCTGCAGGCGAACGCTGCATGGCTATTTCCGTGGCCGTTCCAGTGGGCGAAGAAACCGCTGACCGCTTGATCGAGGCACTGATCCCACGCGTCGAAAACCTAAAAATTGGCCCATACACAGCTGGCGACGACGTCGATATGGGGCCGGTTATCACGCAAGCCTCAAAGGACCGCATCCTGGGCCTGATCCAAACAGGTGTAGACCAAGGTGCTGAACTGGCTGTCGACAACCGTGGCTACTCGTTGCAGGGCTACGAAGAGGGTTTCTTTGTGGGGCCGCATTTGTTTGACCGCGTGACACCAGACATGGACATCTACAAGACAGAAATCTTTGGACCAGTTCTGTGTACTGTACGCGCAGGATCATATGAAGAGGCGTTAAAGCTTGCAATGGATCACGAATATGGCAACGGCACCGCGATCTTTACCCGTGATGGTGACACTGCCCGTGATTTTGCAAATCGGATCAATATTGGCATGGTCGGCATTAACGTTCCAGTCCCAGTTCCGCTGGCTTATCATACATTTGGCGGCTGGAAGAAATCCATGTTTGGGGATTTGAACCAGCACGGTCCAGACTCTTTCAAGTTTTATTCGCGTACCAAAACCGTGACGTCGCGCTGGCCGTCAGGCATCAAAGAAGGTGGCGAGTTTAACTTCAAAGCGATGGATTGACCCTTTGGTCAAATTCTGTTTTTTTGTGGGCGACCTTTGGGTCGCCCATGTCATTTAAAACGGAATGCACATCCACAATGCCCATCTCGTTTCAAGTTTTTAAATCTCGTGCGCTGGTCTTTGTTCAATATCAAGGCGTCGCATGTATTGACGAAGCAAAAACAGCCTTTGCAGAGTACGCAACCCATCCAGATTGTCAGCCTGGCCAAAAGCAATTGGTCGATCTTTCTAAGGTGACTGGTGTGGAAAAAGACTTCACTAGATTGATGGAACTGCAGGCTCAAAAGGCCGACGTGTTTATGAAAGGAAGTGCTGAGACGTTGATCGTCTATTACGCTCCAACGGTTGAAGGACGTGCCATCGCCGAAATGATCCTGCGTTCGTGGGAGCCTTTTAACAACGTGGTGCCAATTGTGATTGATGATGAAGCAGAGTCTCTTGCTATTTTGGGCCAGAAAGAAACCTGCTTTTCTGAATTGCTCACCTCCGCCTGAACAACGGATTGTGGGTCAGACCACGCATCTCAGGTTCACTGGCAATGCAATAGACCCCGATCCGTGAACCGGGGCCCGGTTTTTAAATCATGTTCTTACCAACCAAGGGTCTTGGTGTTCGGGTCAAACAACCAGCTTGCAACCAGCTCAGAATTGCCCATTTGCACGCCGTCAATGTAGTCAGATTTCGTCAACCCGGCAGCCTTGGAACATGCTCCACACATAATAACTGTGCCGCCATCGGCCATAAATGCCGTCAACATTTTCTGCACAGACATACCTTGCTCTGCCATCAAACCGTGCACATGACTCGGACGCTTCTTGTCCGCCAAATAGACGGCGCGAACGTTCATCCAAATTGCAGCTTCATATCCATTTTTCTGAGCTTTCTGGTGAGCGAACATGATGGCCTTGGTGGCTGCCCACGTGTCGTCAGTTGTGAGGTTCACAAAAAGCCGCGGCTTTGCGTCCTCGGCCTGAGCCACAATCGGACTTAAGGCAAGTATCAGAACCAAAACAATATTTTTTAGAATCATCCGCATGAATCTCTCCATAATGAGCGCGTTTCATCCTCATTATATTTAATATTCCGAATACATTATATGACATACCTTCCCATGCAGGAGGGTTATCTTGACGCAGCTTTGCTTGAATTTCTGACACTTTCCTGTTGAACTTGAACAATACCCGTTTGGGAGGGCGCTCATGTCAATGAAAGAACCAGATTTCACCATTGGAGTCGAAGAAGAGTATCTTCTCGTCGACAAAGACAGCCTTGACTTGGCCCCTGCCCCGGATGGTTTGATGGATGCCTGCATGGCAGAACTCCAAGACCAGGTCAGTCCGGAATTCTTAAGTTGCCAAATTGAGATTGGCACGCGGGTTTGCCGCACGGTTAGCGAGGCACGCGAAGACCTCAAGCGATTGCGTTCAACAGTCGCGCGCGTATCGGATCAGTATAATCTCGCGCCGATTGCCGCCTCGTGCCACCCATTCTCAGATTGGCGCGATCAGCATCATACAGACAAAGATCGCTACAACGACCTGCGCAACAACCTAGCTGGTGTGGTGCGTCGTATGTTGATCTGCGGGATGCATGTACATGTGGGCATAGATAATGCAGATCGCCGCATCGACATAATGGGTCAGCTAAGATATTTTCTTCCTCATTTACTTGCACTTAGCTGTTCCTCTCCGTTTTGGCAGGGCGAAGACACTGGCCTCAGCTGTTATCGACTCACGGTGTTTGACAACCTCCCTCGCACGGGCCTTCCCCCCAATATGGACAGCTGGTCCACATATGAACGGTCTGTTCAAGCCATGACCGATGTTGGCGTCATTGAGGACGCATCAAAGGTGTGGTGGGATCTTCGCCCATCATCGCGGTTCCCAACGCTGGAAACCCGGATCTGCGACGTGACCCCTCGGCTGGAACACACATTGACACTTGCCGCCCTTATTCAGGCTTTGACACGCATGTTGTGGCGCCTGTCCACGCGCAATCAGCGCTGGCGTCTGTATGATCGTTTCTTGATTGAGGAAAACCGATGGCGTGCACAGCGTTACGGGACCTCCGAGGGGTTGATTGATTGGGGGCGGCGCGAGATTGTGCCGTTCAAAGACCTGATGGATGAATTGATTGAGCTGCTACAAGAGGACGGCGAGGCCCTGTCATCCACACAAGAGATTGAAAACGCGCTCAATATCCTAAAAGAAGGCAATAGTTCTGACCGACAGCGCGCTGTATACAACAATGCCATTCAAGCAGGCGACAACCGTCAGGATGCGCTGCAAGCTGTGGTGCGTCATCTGACCGAAGAATTCCACTCGGATTTGTAGAACCACCTTGTGAATACCTGCCAGATTGTTTTGCAATTTTTCGCGCTGACACACTGCTGCAAGAATTGTATTATAGAACAACCGTTCAATTGCGCGCCCCTGGAGGAACCACATGGACTTTGCTCTATCCGAAGAACAAACCCTTATTTTTGATATGGCAAAGGCCTTTGGCGAAGAACACATCGCCCCCAATGCCCGCGAATGGGAGACCAACGGCAATATTCCAAAAGATCTGTGGCCGCAGTTAGCTGAATTAGGATTTGGCGGGCTGTATGTGTCTGATGAATATGGCGGTTCTGGCCTCTCTCGATTGGATGCCACGCTTGTTTTTGAAGCACTGGCTATGTCCTGTCCCGCGGTTGGGTCGTTCCTGTCTATCCACAATATGTGTGGCGGTATGATTGACAAGTTTGGCAGCGAAGAGACTAAGAAAACATGGCTGCCAGTCCTGTGCTCCATGGAAAAGGTGTTTTCTTACTGCCTGACAGAGCCGGGATCTGGCTCAGATGCCGCAGCTCTGCGAACCCGAGCAGAGAAAACCAATGAAGGCTATCGTCTGAACGGCACCAAAGCGTTCATCTCGGGCGGAAACTATTCGGACGTCTATGTGACCATGTGCCGGACAGGTGAAGATGGCCCCAAAGGCATCTCAACGATGATTGTTGAGGCGGGCACACCCGGTCTTGGATTTGGCGCCAACGAACAAAAAATGGGCTGGAAAGCACAGCCCACCTCAGAAGTGCAATTTGACGATTGCGTTGTACCAATTGAAAATCTTCTTGGCGAAGAAGGCAAAGGGTTTTTTTATGCCATGGCGGGCCTTGATGGTGGTCGCCTGAACATCTCGGCAAGCGCGCTCGGGGGCGCGCAAAACGCGCTTGACCTGACCATGCGATACATGTCGGAGCGTAAGGCATTTGGTAAATCTATCAATCAATTCCAAGCGTTACAATTTCGCCTCGCCGAATTCGAAACCCGGTTGCAAGCCGCGCGTACGTTCCTGCGTCAAGCTGCTTGGAAGCTGGACAACAAACAACACGACGCCACCAAATTTTGTGCAATGGCCAAACTGATGGTCACGGATGCGGCCTTTGATGTGGCCAATGGATGCCTGCAATTGCATGGCGGTTACGGGTATTTGGCCGATTACGGCATCGAAAAAATAGTGCGCGATCTGCGCGTGCACCAAATCCTTGAAGGAACCAATGAAATCATGCGTCTCATCGTATCCCGTCAGATGATCGCTGACGCAAGTTAAGAAAGGTAGTTTTGAAAGCATGAACGACATTCACATTCGCAAGGTCGGGAAAACTGGTCGCATCACGTTCACGCGCCCAAAGGCCCTAAATGCGATGAGTTATGAAATGTGCTCCGCCATCGAAGATGCGTTGGATGACTGGTCAATTGACGATGACGTCAAGATGGTCGTGATTGACGCCGAGGGCGAAAAAGCGTTTTGCGCAGGTGGAGACATCGCAGAGCTCTATGACACTGGAATATCCGGAAATTTCAAATTTGGACAAACGTTTTGGGCTGATGAGTACAGAATGAATGCCAAAATGTTCGAATTTTGCAAGCCGGTTGCAAGCTTCATGCAGGGGTTTACCATGGGTGGTGGCGTTGGAGTGGGCTGTCATGGCAGCCACCGTGTTGTCGGAGACACCAGCCAAATCGCTATGCCTGAATGCGGTATCGGTTTGGTTCCGGATGTCGGGGGATCATACATTCTTTCCCACGCACCAGGGCGACTGGGTGAATACCTTGGACTGACCTCAGCACGATTGGGCGCTGGCGACGCAATTTTGGCAGGATTTGCCGATTACTACATCCCCGAAGCGAATTGGCCTGCTGTAATCACAAATCTGGAAGCCACCGGGGATTGGACGGCAATTGATGCCGCGGCTGAAACGATCCCGTCCAGCCCACTCGCCACTCAGCAAGCCGAGATCGACGACGCCTTTGGCGGGGAAACGTTGGCAGATATTATCAATGCCCTTAAAGCGTCTGACACAGACTTTGCGCGCGATGCCCAAAAGAAACTGTCGCGCAATTCACCAATTGCAATGGGGTGTGCGCTGGAAATCATCCACAGAGTACGCGAACGGCAAAACATCCGCACCGCACTCGAACAAGAATACCGCTTTACGTACCGCGCGATGGAACACGGAGATTTCCTCGAAGGTATTCGGGCGCAAATTATTGACAAAGACCGCAATCCCAAATGGAAACATGATCTTAGCGCCCTGCCCGCCGTGGCAGTCAGCCAAATGCTCATGCCATTGGGCGACGCAGTGCTAACATTTGAAAAGGGAGACTAGGCTATGAAAATCGGTTTCATTGGATTGGGCAACATGGGTGGCCCAATGGCCGCCAACCTTGCCAAAGCTGGGCACGACGTAACCGGGTTTGACATGGCCAATGTCGCAATTGACGGCGTCGACATGGCCACAACAAGCGCGCAAGCCGCCGAGGGCGCAGATGTGGTCATAACCATGCTACCAAACGGTGCCATCTTGCGGTCTGTCGCAAATGAAATCATCCCGTCCATGTCAGAAGGAGCTGCGCTGGTCGATTGCTCAACTGTCGATGTAGAAAGCGCGCGCGCAGTTGCCGATCGGGCCGCGGATGTCGGGGTACTTTCGGTAGATGCCCCAGTGTCCGGCGGAATTGGTGGAGCGGCAGGTGGAACACTGACATTTATGGCAGGTGGCAGCGCAGATGCCTTTGCCAAGGCGAACCCTTTGTTTGACATCATGGGCCAAAAAGCCGTGCATTGCGGTGAAGCCGGTGCCGGACAAGCCGCCAAGATCTGTAACAACATGATTTTAGGTGCGACTATGATCGCAACCTGCGAAGCCTTTGCTTTAGCAGACAAATTGGGTCTTTCCCGTGACAAAATGTTTGATGTGGTCAGCACGTCCTCGGGCTACAGCTGGACCATGAACGCCTACTGCCCTGCCCCAGGAGTTGGCCCTCAGTCTCCTGCTGACAATGACTATAAACCGGGCTTTGCTGCTGACTTGATGTTGAAAGACTTACGTCTGTCCCAACAGGCTGCCGAAGCCGCAGATGCGGATACGCCCATGGGGCAAATGGCGCGTGATCTATATGCACAATTTGTCGAAAATGAAGACGGCGCTGGCATGGATTTTTCAGCCATGCTGCCACGATTTGAGAAACGCGGACGAGAATAAATCAAATCACAGAAACGAAAAAGTGAGGCTCGCATCATCGGGCCTCATTTTTTTGTGCGCCCCCTCGACAGATCGTCGTGAATGCCTATCTGATAAGACGGCAACATTGAGAAAGATTACCGTCATGGCCTCCAAAATTTTCGCGAAAAATGTAGGTACATTTGACCGCATACTGCGCATCGCTGCCGGAACCACTCTGACTATGGGGTTCTTCGTTAACTACAACCCTCTGTTTCTAATAGGGGTGCCAGTCGCCCTCACAGGCGTATTTTCGACCTGTTGGCTTTACAGCCTGATTGGGTTCAGTACCGCCAAAACCACCTAATCATGTGCAGTCGCGGCTTTATTCAGCCGCGACACGCTTACCAGACAGCATTTCCGCAAGATAATGCCCGGTATGGCTGCTCGCTTCTTGCGAAACAGTTTCTGGTGTGCCCACAGCCACAATCTCACCCCCGCCATCGCCACCTTCGGGGCCGATATCGATGATCCAATCCGCCGTTTTGATCACATCCAAATTGTGCTCAATCACAATCACAGAATTTCCTTGATCGACTAACTCGTGCAACACCTCAAGCAATTTGCGCACGTCCTCAAAATGTAGACCAGTTGTTGGTTCGTCGAGGATATACAGTGTGCGTCCAGTTGAGCGTTTCGCAAGCTCTTTTGACAGCTTAACACGCTGCGCCTCACCGCCCGAAAGCGTGGTCGCTTGCTGACCAACTTTGATGTAACCCAGACCAACGCGCGCAAGCGCATCCATCTTATCGCGAATGCTCGGTACGGCCTTAAAAAAACCCTGAGCATCCTCAACGGTCATATCCAGAACGTCCGCTATGCTCTTGCCTTTAAATTTAATTTCCAAAGTTTCGCGGTTGTAACGTGCGCCTTGGCAGGTTTCGCAAGTTACATAGACATCCGGTAGAAAGTGCATCTCAATCTTGATCAAACCGTCGCCAGAACACGCCTCGCATCGTCCACCTTTGACGTTGAATGAAAATCGACCGGGCTTGTACCCACGTGCTTTCGCTTCGGGCAGTCCCGCAAACCAATCACGGATCGGCGTGAAGGCCCCAGTATAGGTCGCAGGGTTTGACCGCGGCGTACGACCAATCGCACGTTGATCGATATCGATCACCTTATCCAGATGTTCGAGCCCCTTGATGGTTTCACATGGTGCTGGAGTTTGACGCGCACCATTCAGGCGCATCGAGGCTGTCTTGAACAGAGTCTCGATCGTCAACGTGGACTTACCCCCACCAGACACACCCGTTACGCAGACAAATTTGCCGAGTGGAAACTTGGCCGTCACTTTTTTGAGGTTATTTCCGGTCGCCTTGACCACAGAGACCGATTTACCATTGCCTTTGCGCCGATCGCCCGGGATGGCAATCTCGCGCTTGCCGGAAAGATATTGACCCGTCAAAGATGCAGGGTCTGCAGCAATTTCTTTTGGCAAACCTTTGGAAACCACCTGCCCGCCATGCACGCCAGCCCCCGGTCCGATATCAAACACATAATCCGCCTCGCGGATCGCTTCTTCGTCATGTTCGACCACAATCACGGTATTGCCCTGATCGCGCAGGTTCTTGAGTGTGCCCAAAAGGCGGTCATTGTCTCGCTGATGCAAGCCAATCGATGGCTCGTCCAGCACATAAAGAACGCCCGTTAAACCAGAGCCGATTTGACTGGCCAATCGAATGCGTTGGCTTTCGCCACCTGACAATGTTCCACTTGAACGTGACAACGTAAGATACTCTAATCCAACATTATTAAGGAACCCAAGGCGTTCGCGAATTTCCTTCACAATCGCTTTTGCGATCTCTTGCCTTTGTGGTGTTAGATGATTTGGAACGTCCTCAATCCATGCCAGCGCTTCGCGGATCGACATCTGTACAACCTGTCCCACATGAAGACTAGATATCTTGACAGCCAACGCTTCTGCCCGCAAACGAAAGCCTTCGCACGTGCCGCAAGGACGGTTGTTCTGATACCGCTCAAACTCTTCCCTAATCCAATTGGAATCGGTTTCACGATATCGGCGTTGCATATTCGGGATTACACCCTCAAACACGCGCGTGACTTGATAGACCCGCCCCCCTTCGTCATAGCGAAACGGAATTTCTTCGTCACCTGACCCACGCAAGAACACATTTTGCACTTTCTCAGGCAGGTTTTTCCACGCTGTATTCTTGTCAAACTCGTAATGTTTGGCGATGGCCTCAATTGTTTGCAGGAAGTACGGTGATTTGCTTTTGCGCCATGGTGCGAGAGCGCCATCGTAAACCTTTAATGTCTGATCTGGCACCACAAGCCGTTCGTCAAAGAACAACTCCATTCCCAAACCGTCGCAGTCTGGGCACGCCCCAAATGGCGCGTTAAATGAGAATAGGCGTGGCTCTATCTCAGGGATGGTAAAGCCGCTAACCGGACAGGCAAACTTTTCAGAAAAAGTAATACGTTCCGGTTCATCGTCTTTGGGCGCCGTTTCTAGAATGGCAATACCATCAGCCAAGTCCAATGCAGTTCGCAGCGAATCCGCCAGCCTTGTTTCCAGACCTTCTCGGATCACCAAACGATCAACCACCACATCAATATCGTGACGGAATTTCTTGTCCAAAGTGGGCGGTTCGTCCAATTCGTAAAACACGCCATCTACTTTTACGCGTTGAAATCCCTGCTTGCGTAACTCTAGGAATTCTTTGCGGTACTCGCCTTTTCGATCCCGCACAATCGGTGCAAGTAAATAGCCGCGCAACCCCTCTTGCAGGGTCATGATACGGTCCACCATGTCCTGAACCTGCTGGGCTTCAATTGGCAGGCCAGTAGCAGGGCTATAGGGTGTGCCGACGCGGGCAAACAACAGCCGCATATAGTCGTAAATCTCGGTCACCGTGCCTACGGTCGATCGCGGGTTCTTGCTTGTGGTCTTTTGCTCAATTGAAATCGCGGGTGACAGGCCGCTGATGTGATCCACATCAGGTTTTTCCATCATATCAAGGAACTGCCGCGCATAGGCCGATAGACTTTCGACATACCGCCGCTGACCTTCCGCATAGATCGTATCGAACGCCAAAGACGACTTACCCGAGCCACTAAGCCCGGTAATCACCACCAACTGATCACGTGGAATATCCACGTCGATATTTTTGAGATTGTGTTCGCGCGCACCGCGAACCTCAATGTTTTTCAACTCAGCCATCAAAGCCCCCGAAACCAATTTCTTAGAGATAGGTTAATTGTTCCGATGTTCCAACCAAAAAATGAGAACAAGTAGAGAACATCAAGCGGCATTCCGCGCGATACGTAAGGCCCAGTGCACCAAAAACCCCATCACAAATGCGGCACCTACAAATAACGGCAAAGCGCCATACCCCAACATTGCAAGCCCCGCGACGATGACCGGCGTCCCAATGGTGTTTCCAAGATTGCCCATTTGGGCCAATGCACCATTTGCCTGCGCCTGGGATTCAGCCGTCTCGTTCAACTGAGGCACAGATGCAAAACTGGCCCCTTGGATGAGCCCCATCGCACAGGCCAACAATATGCAAGCAAGTGGCAACCCGGGCATGATCCACAACCAAACCATACATCCAAAGCTGAGCAAGAAACCCAACATAATGACCCAGATCGCTGAGTGTCGACGCAATAGAAACACGCCCAACGTCATCGAACTTGCGATCGAGGCAAGTGGCATGGTCCCCATCACAAATGCCCGTGATGCTTCAGGCAAATACGGCGGCAATACCGTCAGAAGTGAAACAAAGCTGAAAGTGTAAAAAAGCCATCCAAGCCCCGGAGCGGAAATTCGCGCCGATTTATAGATCGTTAAATGGCGGCGCAGAACATCTGCGAATGACAGCACCGCAGCGGTTGTCTGGCCATCCAATGGGTTCAACGCGAACGTCAAAATCAGCGCAAACAGCGCCATGTAGGCGGCATGGGCGGCAAACAGTGCAGAAATGCCAAAGGATGCGACCAGAGGCAATCCAGCCCACGCCAGAACCGCAAATGCGACGCCAAAAAACGTTCCCCATAGCGTGAGCGTAAATCCGCGATCTTTGGCAGCGCTCAGTTGTCCAATCAATGTCGGCGCAGCGACCACCAAGCCCAAATGCGAAATCCCCTCAATGCAACGTAACAAAAGGAAGTACTCAAAAGGTGGCACAAGCGCCTGAAGCGACGAAACGGCTGCCCCCAACCAAAGGGCCCAAAGCAACGCACGACGATAACGGATGCGGGCGACCAGAACACCTGCCACAACGCCAAACAGGATACCCAAAAACCCCACAAGAGACACTGCAAAGCCCAACGCATTTCCCGCATCAGGATAGAGGTTTGGTAATTGATCGAAAACAATGCTGACCTTGGCATATTGCGCAGCAGCCCCGAGCCCTGCCCCCCAAAGCAAAAATACTGTGCCAAATTTCGATTTTGTCATGCGGCTACATATGAATTACGCGGCCGTAAGCATCTAGAACGCTTTCGTGCATCATTTCTGACAATGTCGGATGCGGAAACACAGTTTCCATAAGATCTTGTTCCGTGGTTTCCAACTGCCGACCAACCACATAGCCTTGGATCATTTCAGTCACTTCAGCCCCGACCATGTGGGCGCCCAGAAGCTCACCAGTTTTGGCGTCGAATATGGTTTTCACCATGCCTTCCGCCTCTCCCAAGGCGATGGCTTTGCCGTTGCCGATAAATGGAAAGCGTCCGACCTTTATGTCATAGCCCAGTTCTTTTGCTTTGGCTTCGGAATAGCCAACTGAGGCCACTTGTGGGTGGCAATAGGTGCAGCCTGCGATGCTTTCGGGCTTTACGGCATGTGGCTTTTGACCTGCAATCAGCTCTGCCACCATAACGCCTTCGTGGCTGGCCTTGTGCGCTAACCAAGGCGCTCCTGCGATGTCTCCTATGGCGAACACCCCATCTACACCCGTGCGACAGTAGGCGTCCGTCACGACATGGGTTCGGTCTAGTTTGACACCCAATTCCTCAAAGCCCAGCCCTTCGACATTGCCAACAATCCCGACAGCGGAAATCACAGTGTCGAACTCTTGCTTTTCGACATTTCCGCCCACCTCGATATGGGCTGTGACCTTGCCCTTACCGCGATCAAGTTGTTTCACCATCGCTTTTTCCATGATGGTCATGCCTTGTTTCACAAAGGCCTTTTTGGCAAACGCGCTGATCTCGGCATCTTCCACAGGCAACACCCGATCCATAACTTCGACAACGGTCGTTTCAGCACCTAACGTGTTATAGAAACTGGCAAATTCAATTCCGATGGCCCCTGATCCAATGACCAGTAGCTTCTTGGGCATATGCGGTGGTTGGAGTGCATGCTTGTAGGTCCAAACCAAATCGCCATCCGCCTCAAGCCCGGGTAATTCGCGTGCACGCGCCCCAGTGGCAACCACGATATTCTTGGCCGTCAGGTTTTCAGTGCCTTTGTCAGTTTTAACCGTCACTTTGCCTTTGGCAGGAATGGTTGCCTCGCCCATAAACACTGTGATCTTGTTCTTTTTCATCAAATGACCAATGCCACCCGAAAGCTGCTTGGCCACCCCGCGTGAACGTTTTACAACCGCGTCTAGATCATAGCTGATCCCATCCGCCTTAAGGCCAAACTCGGCCGCACGATGCATCAAATGAAACACCTCAGAAGATCGCAGCAACGCTTTGGTTGGAATGCACCCCCAGTTCAGGCAAATGCCACCCAGATGTTCACGCTCAACAATCGCCACTTTCAGGCCCAACTGCGCGCCACGAATGGCCGCGACATAGCCACCAGGGCCTGCGCCAATCACGATCATGTCGAAAATTCCGGATGCCATGTGCTTCTCCTTGATGTCCTTCAACGAGCCTAGAATAGATTTTCAGCCACTACAACGAAGCCTGGCATCCAAGCCAAATCAATTGGTGTTTTGAATTCACCGCGACTTGGTCCATTTTCAACCGCAGAGCGACTCACAAAGGAATGCAACGATGAAAATTGTAAAGAACCTACTGCTGGCCATGATCAATGCCACATTGATCCTTCTGGCGCTGTGCCTGTTTTTGTTCTGGCAAGTGTCCAATACAGCCGAACGGATTGCAGGAGAGTTCGCAGGAAATTTGGCCGTACTTGAACCCGTCACGCAAAGCGTACAGGGCCTGAATGCAGAAGTCGTTGCATTACGAGGGGATTTGTCGGCGCTTATGGCCGGGTCCGGAGACCTCGCAACTCAAGGCAGTCAGCAGGTGCAAGCCCGTATCTCTGCGTTGCAAGCGGATCTAGATCAGCTTCAATCCACGATGAATAAAATCGCGGACACACCTGACCGTTTGATGGTCACTGCCATTTATGCCGCCTCGGACAAGGCGACAAACACTCTGATCGAGCTACGCGGCTGTCAAAAACCCGACGCCTAAGCGGCGACTTTGCAGATCTTTTGAAGCTGTTGCACCGTGTGACCATAGCCGCCGAGATCGACATATTCTTTCTCGGGGCCTGTATAGGTGCGCTGAAGGGCATCATTGCGATATGGAAAACGGCCAAATAGCCGGATCACTTCGCGATGCGCTTTGGCGTGAAGCATGTTGGACGGGCCCGTTTCAGGCATACGTTCAAGCATCATGCGCACGCAGCGCTCCTGATCACATAGATTTTCAGAATGCATCAGTGGAAGATAAAAGAACTGTCGAGCGGGCTCGTCGATCTTTAGATCCCATTTCTGATGAATTGCTGCTTTAGCCGCGGCCAGTGCTGCACGATCCGACGAAAACGCCTTGGATGTGCCACGAAACATATTTCGCGGAAGTTGGTCAGTCAGAATGATATATGCCAGCGCGCCGCTGGGATATGTCAACCATTGCGCAAAACAGCCTTCTTGCGCCTCTTTCCAAGTACCCAAGAACTTGTCCCGTATGTCTTGGTCCAACTCTTCCGATACTGCGTACCAACCTTTAGGCCCAACTTCGTCGAGCCAGTAGTTCAAAATCTCTTCGGGCCCTGCCATGCCCAAACTCCTTGTATTTGATCACCCACCACGGTGACATGAAAATGTTACACAGATAAAGGTGCAAACAATAAGTAACAATTTGCGACATCAGCGACATATAAGTTCAGTGTGTGCTTTCCGCTTCTTCCTCTTCCAAGGCAGTCTCAATGGCGAATTCTTGCGCTACTTCCACCGCAATTGGTGAAGACGTAGGCGTCACATAGGCGTACGTGCTTGTGTCTTCGACGGCCACAGCGGGTCTACGCGTCATTCGGTAAGAGGCATAAGCCGCAATAGCCAGCATCAAAATAGCTAGAAATAGAAAGTAACCTGATGACCCAAACGCAGACATCATCCAGCCGGTTAGAACCGGGCCTGCAATCGCCCCCAATCCGTTAATAAACACCATCCCGCCCGATGCGGCGGCCATATCTTCGTGTTCCAAAAAGTCGTTTGTGTGTGCAATAAGTAGCGAATACAGAGGGTTAGCAAATCCACCTATCAAGGTCGCGGCGACCAAAAGCATCGCATAGTGCTGTCCAAACATAATTCCCAAAATTGCGCCGATCCCGCCAATCAGGCCAGCTGCCATAATCAACAAACGCCGATCCATCCGATCGGACAACCAACCAAGAGGGTATTGGATTACTGTAGCTCCAACATAAAATGAAGCAACAAAGATAGAAATTTCAACAACGCTCAAACCAATTGAGGCGCCGTAAACCGCAGACATACCAAACTGCGCAGCAAAGACCCCGCCCAATAGGAACATGCCCGCCGTCCCCAAAGGAGACGTGTTCACAAGTTCCCGTAAGCTCATTGGTTTGGTTGCATCAAACGCTGGAGTTGGAGAAATACTTAGCAAAATGGGAGCAAACGAGATCGACACCAGCACCGAAGGAATGACGAATAAAACAAAGCCCGACGGGTCAGCAGTTACAAGGATTGCCTGTGCCGCTATGACACCGATCATTTGTACAATCACATACAGCGACAACGCCTGACCGCGCGTCTCATTGGTGGCCGCATTGTTCAACCAGCTTTCGGCGGTGACATACACACCTGAGAAACAAAACCCGATTATCACGCGGCAAAGAAACCAAACCGTTGGATCGGCAAAGGTAGGGTAGATAATTATCACGGCGGAAATAAACGAAGCCAGTGCCGCAAAGACCCGCACGTGTCCGACACGTCGGATCATCTCGGGGGCCATGCGCGACCCTCCCAGAAAGCCTAAAAAATAGGCTGACATAATCAATGACATTTCGAAGGTTGAGAAACCTTCAATCTGTCCCCGGATCCCAAGAAGAGTGGATTGCACACCATTTCCCAAAGTGAGCAGGCCCATACCCAGCAGCAGTGCCCAAGCGCCAGACAAAAACTGAAACATCGCCGCCTCCTTGCGTTTTCCGATACGTTCCAGATCACACGGGGATTGGCCATTTGTATGCTCTGTCTACGACCAGCCTAGCACGTTTGCGGCATGAGATTTGAAATTCTCATTGTCCAGGGTAAGGTCACTTAGGCCCAAATGCCTTGGCCACGCACGTCTTTAAGTATGCGCCAAAAGTGGTTTCTGGTTTTTGATGTGACGTCCAACCAAATCTCTGACATGTTTCCCTTTTTCCGGAATATGCCGGGCTGCCACTGGGATGAATTCTGGGCTGCATAACTCGGGGAAAAGGCTCATTACCTCTTCGCGGGCTTCTGCACCAATGGCCTTCAACGCTTCACGGCCCGTGTATAGGCTTTCTGACGGGGCACCTTCGGAAAACACGATCTCGTGCTTATCAAAAAGCATATGATAATATGAAACCGATTTCGCCTCTTGATCCACAAAAATTCCGGGGATATCGACCAGCTTTTTTGCTGCAATCAAAGTTTCATGCACACCAAAAATACGCTGTGCAATTGGTGAACGCACCAAAACCCGATGTTGAGGTGAAAGATATAGATCGCGTTTGGGTAAACCATGACCAAGGGCACCCGAAACAATCCTGATCGGGTTCAGCTTTGGGTCCATCTTAAGTTCCCGTTGGCTGACATCTTTGCATCCAATCCAACGGATCGCCTGTGCGCCATTGTCCATCGTCAAGACTTTGTCACCGGGAACCAGGTCGTCAATTGCGCGAGGGCCTTGCGGCGTGTCAATGAGTGTACCCGAAACAAAGCAAGGCACCACCGAGTCCGCCGGAATCCCATTGTCGTTCTCTACAATTCCATTAATCGTAAGAGTCGTATTGAGTGGCGGGATTTCTCCGTCAAGAAAGCCTAAGAAGTAACCCTGTTCGGCGGTGGGGTAGTCAAAATCTCCATCGCCATTCAAATCATAGTCAAAGACGCCAATGCGATAGGTGTTCGTACCGTCGGTCACTTCGATCGTGTAATCCCATGCGATCACTTCGCCATTCAAAGTCTGACTGGTATCATTCGGGTTTTCATTGCTGAAGTTATCGCCAGCAATTTCCGACGGATCGACACCGTCTGTAATCGAGATCTGAGTATAGGCACTGATCTGAAATTGCGTTCCCGGCGACGAATAGGTCACCGAATTGCTGTTAAGATTCGTGTCGGAGCGAAGTGCACCGTAAAGACTAATACTCATTGACCTGCCTCAGTCGCATGCAGTCTTGTGACCGTCTATCGCGACATTTCTTGCCTCAAAAAGCGAAGAGAACCCCGCATGTCTCATACAATAGGGCGGAAAAGTGGCAAGAAAAGGGCGATCTTCACATTGTTGCCGCTTTTTCTTTCCCCTGTGATAAATGTCTCTTACTGGATAATTTTATTATTCAAATTCATAGAGTTGAAGCTTGTTTTGAGACAACAAAGACGACACATCTCTTAGGGTATTAACAGTGACGCATCACCATATGAGAAAAATCGATAGTTTTCGGCAACGGCATGATCATAAATGTGGCGAATACGATCGGTTCCCATCATTGCAGAGACCAACATCATCAAAGTCGATTTTGGCAGATGAAAATTGGTCATCAGCGCATCAGCGACATGGAACTCAAAACCCGGATAGATGAAAATATCCGTGTCTCCCTCCCAACCTGCAATGGTGCCATTTTGCGCTGCACTTTCAATCAGTCGCAACGCGGTCGTTCCCACCGGAATTACCCGCCCACCTGATGCTTTAGTTGCGCCAATCTCGCGAGCAGCCTGCTCGCCCACTTGACCCCATTCTGCATGCATTTTGTGTTTGGTAACATCATCGACCTTGACGGGCAGAAACGTACCGGCCCCCACATGTAGAGTGACATAAGAAAACTCCACTCCGATCCCATTTAACTGTGCCAGCAATTGTGCATCAAAGTGAAGCGACGCAGTAGGAGCGGCAACCGCCCCGGAGTGTCGCGCCCAAACCGTTTGATAGTCAGTTTTGTCCTGCTCATCAGCGGCACGTTTTGCAGCGATATAGGGCGGCAAAGGCATTGCCCCCGCCTCGGCAAGTGCCGCGTCAAAATCCGAACCTGTCAAGTCAAATTGTAGGTGTGCCTGTCCGTCAACTTTAGCAACCACTTCGGCCGAAAAATCGTTCGAAAAAATGATCCGCTCACCCTCGCGAATTTTTTTCAATGGTTTCACCAGTGCCGACCACACGCCTCCTGCCCGAGGCTCAAGCAAAGTGACATCCATTTTTGCTTGAGTTTCCCCGGTTTCACCCATGCGCTTTCGAAAGCCTGCCAGACGTGCCGGGATCACTTTGGTGTCGTTCAAAACAAGTCGATCACCCGGTCGCAACCAATCTACAAGATCCGACACGACAGCATCCGTGATCCGGTCTTTTTCAGCCACCAGCAAACGTGCTGAACTGCGAGGATTGGCCGGTCGCGCGGCGATCAACGCCTCTGGTAAATCAAAATCAAAATCAGAAAGCTTCATCGCATATTGGGTTCCTGTGATCCATCGACATCATCATCCACCGCCGGTTCACGCGGCACTGCCACGCCTTCCGGGCTTGGCGCGCGTAGCATTTCTCGGAAAAACCCCGGCGCCAATGCAGAGAGCGGATTGACGGTCACCTGTATCGTTTCTGGCGTTCCCTGCAAGCGATAGTTGAAGGCGATCAATCCTTCCCCTTTTTTTGAAATAACCCGACCAACCGAGTTGAGAATGTAGACAGGTGAAAATGCGCCCTGAAAGTCCATATAACTGGTCGCCAATTGCATCACACCATCCAATGAAATTCCCATCGCCGGCCCCACCGCGCTGCCCTGAGTAATGGTCAGTTTTTCTGGGGTCAGAACAAATTGGCTGGCAATTTCGGTCAGCAAAATTCCGGGTCCGTTGAGCTGATCCAACAAACCGACAACACTGACCGCATTTAAAAGCTCGGCAAAAGCCGGGGCTTCTTGGATTTTTACATTTCGGATCGTTACATTTCCATTGAAATGCCCTGGTTGTTCTCCCGGCAACAAGTGCAATACCAAATCCCCGGCACCAGAGGATTCTGTGATGCCCATCGTGGACATAACTTCGCCGCCACGAGCCGAAGTGATTTTGAAGGCCTGACCGCCATTCTGCGCCAACATTTCTCCGGCAATTGGGGCTTGCCCGTTGAACAGACCCGAAAAGTCGCCCCCGAACCCACCCTTGTCTTCAAACCGGCCCTGAAAGTTACTGAGATAGTAAGATTCCGAAATTTGAACGCGCTGAAGGTCAGCTGAAATTGGGCCAATCGCCTGTTGCGAAGCCGTACCCGAGGTCGCGCTGTCTTCACTTGGCAGGCCACGCACGTCAAATCGACCACCGGTTAAAATGATTGCGGGTGCCAGCCCCTCATCGCGTCCACGGATTTCACCCGTCCCACTCAACCAGTTTCCGACCTCAAAGCCATCCAGACGCACACGGTCCAGCCCACCCTCTTCACGAAGCGACACACCGCCCTTCACTGTCATTCCGGCCGCTTCATAAGTGAAGGCATCGATACTTGGTGGACTTGTTATCGTCATGTCGACAGTTGTTTTGCCAGCGCTCGCGGCGTCCTTGCGATACCCTAAGGGTGGAAAAGAGACGCCCAAACCTACAATATCGGAACCCAGAGTCATTTTAGGTGGGGACCCACGCACAATTTCCATCCTGAAATCGGCCGTTGATTTGCCGGAAAACGTACCTTCCGGGAAGCCGACATCAAATTCGTCTACGGCGCGCTGGCTCAACTCAGCAGTACCATTTAACACGCTTTTGCCACCGCTACTGGGACCAATCTTGGATTGCCATTTCGCATGAACAGGTAAACTGCCAACCGTTCCGTCACCCTCGATCACAATTTGTCTGTTATTGACCGATCCGGTCATATCGCCGGCAATCACCTTGTCTTTGATAAAGTGAGTGGTTTCGACATCTTCCAAAACCAAATCTACTTGGTAATCCACTTCGTCAGGCATGATTTTTTGTTTCAAAGTCAGATCAATTGTGCCCACGCCACGTACGTTCCCCTTGGCGAGATCGACCGGCAGGTTAACCTTGTCCATCACTGTCAGCGGTTTTCGATTTAACAATGACAAGGCCGCAGTTACAGGGCCGTCAGCGGCCAGCCGCACAGTCGCCGGAGATTGCTTGAGCAAAGTATTGTGCACAACAAATCCTGTGCCTGTAATATCAATATCGCCACCTTGATCCGCCGTGACATACCCACCTTCTGCCCCAACTAAAAACTGATTTCGCAGAAAGGATGCAACCCCTTGGCCTTCTCGCAAAATCGGCATGCTTTTCATGAATCTCATGTTCAAATTTGAGAATAGAAAATCCAGATAAACGTCTGGTGGTTCCGCGCCTTTGGATCGCAACGCGACGTTCAGATCATTAAGGTCGATGGTTTGAATGTTGTCATTGATCCACTTTCTCAACTTAGGCTTTAACCGTTCCGGCCACACACCCAAAATTGCGTTGTGATCCAGTTTGGTCATAGCCCCGTCTATCGAATAATCCCAATGCTTACCTTTTGGCGCTAAGCGTCCGCTGAAGTTTAGCCTCTGGCCTTTCTGCGACAAAACAAGTTGACCGACTGTCAATTCAAAGGGTGCAATCTGCAACCGTACGTCCGCAAACGCGCTGTCCAGTGCGATTGGGCTATCTGCAAGATTGTTTGGATTGAGATCGAGTTGCGTGAATTCAAGTTGGACAATCATTTCTTGTGGCACGCCACGATCAAGCTCGCGCAACTGGGCTATGCCAGACGCATTTGCACCGACCCAGCCCGCCTGAAGTGAAAATTCATCCAAGGTTATAATCTGAGCAGTCGGATCATATGACAAATAGGTATGGGCTGAATCAAAGGGGATGGGATTGACGTTATCTTCGGGCTGTAACGCCCCTGCCCCAATTTGCAGCGCCACACTTGTTGGGCCCAAGACGCCTTTTCCGTCAGTCGATGCGCGCAAAGATCCTGAAATCGGGGCTTCAAGGATTTTCAGCCATGCCAAAGCTGGCGATTGAGATGCAATATCGCTCGCAGGCAAATCTTCGAACGACATACTGAAATGCGAAATGTCCGTAGCAAACGACGTTTGAGCGGACATTTCAACCGTTGAGACATAGGATCGCGCACCCAAAGCCACGAGGTTCGCCGACAAATCCAACCCATCTTCTTGGCGTTGCATTCGCGCTTGACCTCCATCAATGGTCCACCCTCGTTCCGCACGCACATCTTCATACCGCAGATGCAAGGCCTCAAGGTTCACCTCTTGCAAATGCGTAAGCGCCGGAAGGTCAAAAATGGCCTCTAATTCCTCGCCAAAGCTGGTAAGTGTCGTGCTTGCATCGATCGGGTCACCCGATTGCCCGCCATTGCCTCCTAGGGAGACATTAAAAGATCCGTCATCCAATCGTCGAAGGCTCACGTAAACACCAGACACATGCACGTACTTAGGTGCAACTTGCCGAGCGAGCAGACTTTTCATTGAAAGTGTGACATCCACTTCTTCCAGCTCAATCGCACTGGAGCTATTTGCTTCGCGCAATTGAATGTCACGCGCTCTGATGCGCGGTTGCCAATTGTTTTCAATCACAACGGAAATGTCGCCAAGCGAAACAACAAGTTGCGGAAACTGATCGGCCAAAATGGTTTCGGCTCTATCTGCAGCCCAATCGGGAAGCTGTACAGGCCGCCCAATCAACACAAAAAGAGCCAACGCGGCTGCGATCACCAACAAGCTGACACTCATCAACAGCCACAACCCGACACGGCGCATTCGGCGCGGTGACGGCGGTGGATCGGTCTTTATGTCGTCAGGTTGGGTCAGCTCAAACCTCGTCTGCTGCAAATTGGACTTGTTCGCCCGTGCTCTCGATATACGTTATGCCTGTCTAAGCCGAGGATTCTCAAGATGTTTGACCTGTTTGACCCCGCCCCCGAGGTCACTTTGCCTGCCACCGCGGACACTCAAGTGTCTTTGACTGCACTCAAGGGCCAAAAAGTGGTTCTATTTTTTTACCCGCGAGACAACACGCCAGGCTGCACAAAAGAGGCGATTGGCTTTACCGAAGCGCTAAACGACTTTGAAGCTGAGGGGGCAAAAGTTTTTGGCATTTCCAAAGACTCTTTGGACTCGCATGAGCGATTCATTGCCAAAAAAGAGTTGGGCATGCCGTTGTTGTCCGATGAACAGGGCGATGTTTGCGAGCGCTACGGTGTTTGGAAAGAGAAAAACATGTATGGCAAAAAATTTAAGGGAATCGAACGCTCAACGTTTCTTGTCGACGGCGAAGGACGCATTGCCGGAATTTGGCGTAAGGTCAAAGTAGACGGCCATGTGGCCGAAGTTCTTGAGGCGGTGAAAGCGTTGTGAGCAACTTGAGCCTTTGTGAAATGGCGGTCGCGGTTTTAACGACGGCCGATGGGCGCGCTAAAACGGCGCTCAGTCACAAACATGCGGCAGCATGGTTTGCCGCCCGCGAGGCTGGCACGCCGCTGGAAATCGGCCACGCCGCCCCGCCTTCAAGCCCAGCACGCCCTGAACACCCGCAACTTTTGTCACCAAGGGATGTGCCCCGCAGAAAACCGGGAAGTCCCCAAGGGCGCATCGCGTTGTTGCACGCGGTGGCACATATCGAACTGAACGCGGTTGATCTGCATTGGGATATAATCGCACGCTTTTCAGACGAACCAATGCCGATTGGTTTCTATGATGACTGGGTAAAGGCCGCAGACGAAGAATCTAAACATTTCAATTTGATATGCGACTGCCTTGAAGCAATGGACAGTCATTACGGTGCCCTCCCTGCCCATGCAGGCATGTGGCAAGCGGCACAGGATACAGCCGAAGACTTTATAGGGCGACTGGCGGTTGTCCCAATGGTCTTAGAGGCACGAGGGCTGGATGTGACACCGGGTATGATCAAGGTTTTCAAACAAGCCAAGGAAGAAAGAACGATCGAAGCCCTTGAAATCATCTATGCCGAAGAAGTCGGGCACGTTGCCTATGGGTCAAAGTGGTTTCATTTTCTTTGCGGGCGTAACAACCTGGACCCCAAGGAGGTGTTTCACACCCTTGTTCGACGCTATTTTCACTCATCTTTGAAACCACCTTTCAACGAAGATAAGCGAGCCGAAGCGGGAATACCACCCGACTTTTACTGGCCGTTGGCAGAAGAAACACCGCGCAAGAAACGCCCCTGATCGGCGAGACTTTGCGTAATATTAAGAACTGCGCCGCCATGCCGCTGTTTTTAAGTGCCTAAAAACCTTGCTCTAAACGTCTTGCCTCGTTAATAAATCCGGGCCGGGACCTCGAGAGAAAACCGGACGTATGGGGATGGGATTAAGGACGAAGCACGTGCGCACGCGGCTGGCAATCAAATTACACACAGTTCTTGAGCGGTACTTCCCGGAACGTCGCCTGTTTCTTCGCTCCGAAGATGACACGCGATTTATTCGATTGCGTCCCGGAACACAGTTGATTGCGTTCATGGGCGGATCGCTCATTGTGGCATGGACCATTATTGCCACGGCGATCCTTTTGATGGACTCAATTGGATCAGGAAATTTCCGTGAGCAAGCCCGGCGCGACCAACAGACCTACGAGCTTCGACTGAACAACCTGTCGAACGAACGTGACGTGCGCACCGTCGAAGCCTTGGCGGCGCAAGATCGGTTCAATTCCGCCTTGGGTCAAATTTCGTCCATGCAATCCGAACTATTGACATCAGAGGCGCGGCGCAGCGAGTTGGAAACCGGCATCGAAGTGATCCAGTCCACTTTACGCCGAACCATGAAAGAACGCGAAGTTGCCCTGTCTGAAGCTGACAACCTAAAACAAGACGCCAACCAAAATGCATTGGTAGCAAACGGCTCCTCAACTTTGGGCAATGATATGGTGGACGCGCTATCCACAGTGTTGGCCCAGACCGCCGAAGAGCGTGATCAGGTTCTCGCCGACGCCAAAACCGCCCTAACTGCGGTGCGCGAAATGGAACTTGAATTGGCCTTGATGGAAGAGAAAAACGATCAGATTTTCCGCCAACTCGAAGACGCCATGACCATCTCGGTTGAGCCGTTGGAAAAAATGTTTACTGCCGCGGGCATGGACACAGAATCACTGCTGAACGAAGTGCGACGCGGCTACAGC